>Ga0315547_1000327_pt1 | contig 50012 bp, 51 predicted proteins | sample SalMarSW160240MG_2_FD_202542 | JGI IMG/M metagenome (GOLD analysis project Ga0315547, IMG submission 202542) | Salt marsh sediment microbial communities from the Plum Island Ecosystem LTER, Massachusetts, United States - Salt Marsh Sediment SW1601-240 ...
ATAAAAAGATTGTTTGAAAAAATCTTTAAGGCCGGGAGCGTTTTAGCCGTAGAATAAAGGAGACTGCCAAGATGACCAAAGTATTCTTTCCTCAGTTCAAGAAAGGTAAGCAAGGAATCGAAGTTGAAAAAGTATGAAAAGGGGACGGTTCTATTTTTTAGAGAAAGGACAAATTGCTTCAAAGAATCTCAGCAAAAAAATAGAACCGTCCCCTTTTCATAAAAAGATTGTTTGAAAAAATCTTTAAGGCCGGGAGCGTTTTAGCCGTAGAATAAAGGAGACTGCCAAGATGACCAAAGTATTCTTTCCTCAGTTCAAGAAAGGTAAGCAAGGAATCGAGGTTGAAAAAGGAAGTATTCTAAGTTGTGCAAGGAAACTTGGTATAGAGATATCCTCAGAATGTGGCGGAAGAGGCCTTTGTGGTAAATGTAGAGTGAGAGTTGAGGGAAAGGAAGCCTTAACCCCAAAAACAGAGATAGAGAAGAGCTTCAAATTAGACAGAGATGAAAGGCTAGCTTGTCAGGCAAGAGTTTTGCGATCCGGTAGTATCCGCGTCTTCATTAAAAGCCTAGGTAAATATACCATTCTCTCGGATACAATTAAGGATGAAATTAGGCTAGAGCCTTTTGTCTATAGGAAAAATGACAAAGTTTATTGGCAAGATAGACAATTAGATGAATCCAAAGACGGAATTTACGGCCTAGCCATAGATGTAGGCACTACTACTCTTGCATCGCAGATAATCGATCTGGAATCAGGCAAAAGGATAGCTACTTTCACTGGCAAGAACCCTCAGGCCTCCTTTGGAGACGACGTAATCTCGCGAATTGACTACACTATGAGGAACAAAAATGGGCTAAGGGAGCTACAAAATATTGTCATCAAGGAAATAAACGCAGGTCTTACAAGGATTGCTGAAAAAAAAGGAGAAATCCTGGAAAATATCTATGAAGCCGTAGTGGTGGGAAATTCTACCATGCGCAATATCTTCTTCGGGATTGATGTCTCCTCCCTGGGAGTGATTCCCTTTGAGCCTTTAACATGTGAGCCCATAAACAGGAAAGCTAAAGAGTTGGGTCTAAAGATTAATCCCCAGGCCAATGTTTATGGAGCTCCTTTAATTGGTGGTCATGCTGGAGCAGATGCCTTAGCCGATATTATTGCCACCGGGCTCTACAAGGTCGAGAGGCCATCTATGGTCATAGATATAGGAACTAATGGGGAGGTTGTCATCGGTAATAAAGAGAGGATATTAACCGCTTCTTGTGCTGCCGGAGGTGCCTATGAGGGAGCAGCAATAAGTTCCGGAGTGGGAGCTGTAGAAGGAGCGATAAATAATATTAGAATAATAAATGGAAGGGCAGACTATGAGACCATCGGCAATAAGCCTCCTCTGGGTATTTGTGGTTCCGGTTTGATTGATCTATTGGGTGAGTTATTGAAGAATGGAATTATGAGCAGGAAGGCAAAGCTAAAGGAAGATTTTTTTGTCACTCCTGATATTAGCATCTCCCAACAAGATATATATCAGCTAATAACAGCCAAGGCTGGCCTACGCCTGGATCAGGATCTTTTGATAAAATACTATTCGGCTACCCTGGAGGAAATAGATAAAATCTATCTATCCGGAGCCTTTGGCAACTTCATCAACCCGGATAATGCTATACTCATAGGTCTTCTTCCTGGAGCAAGGGATAAAGTAGTGAGGATCGGTAATGGCGCTTTAACAGGAGCAAGGCAAATGCTCTTATCTCGTGAGAAAAGAAGAGATGCGGAAAGAATAGCCAGAAAGATTGAACACATTAAGCCCAACGAAAGAGAGGAGAATTTTTCATACATAGTAGCCGAAAAAATGTATTTCGAAGACGAACTGAGAGTATAGAATTCTATCATTTTTTCTGCTCATTTTGGACATACTATCGCCATAAGAGAAAATAAGCCAGAAATATTGACATTAATGGAAGGAAAAATGAAAACTTACCTGGATTGTATCCCTTGTTTCTTCAGGCAGGGGCTGGAGGCTGCTCGAATGGTTACAGCAAACGAGGAAAAACAAAGAGAAGTTCTGGATAGGATAGCAAAAGAGCTGCCCCAAATTTCGGTGAATAGCACTCCCCCGGAAATGGGAAGAAAAATCCACAAAATCGTTCGCCGAATTACAGGCTCGTCTGATCCCTATAAGAATATCAAAGATAAATATAATAAAATTGCTCTGAGGCTTTATCCTGAACTTAAAGAAAGGGTGAGAAAAGCGAAGGATTCCCTACTTATGAGCATAAGGGTAGCTATTGCCGGAAATATCATTGACTTTGGAGTAAAAACTCATATTGATATTGAAAAAGAAGTAGAAGAGATCTTGAAGCAAGATTTTACCATCTTTGATTATATCCCATTTAAGAAGGTTTTAGGGCATACTACTGAGCTCTTATATATAGCGGATAACTCCGGTGAAGTTGTTTTTGACCGAATAATGATAGAATTGATAATAGAAAAATTGAATAAGAAGGTGACCTACGCAGTGAGAGAAAAACCCATTATAAATGATGCTACTATAGAGGATGCATTGTTTTGCGGGATAGATAAAGTAGCCAGAGTCATCTCTTCTGGCTCAGATGGACCAGGAACTTTTCTCTTCCTGGCTACAAACGAGTTTCGTAGTTACTTTAATCGAGTTAAATTGATAATTAGCAAAGGACAGGGAAATTACGAAACTCTTTCTGAAGAGGATAAACCTATCTTTTTTCTCCTCAAAGCAAAATGTCCTGTCATAGCAAAGGACCTGGGATGCAAAGCAGGAGATATAGTCCTAAAGGGATAGATTACCAGCGCCGTTAGCAATTAAAAAATGGACGAGAGGTCGGTTTTAGGCTAAAGTAGGCTAGAGTTTGCAAAAGAGAACTAAAAATAGAAATATTTTCGTGAAAACTGAACTATTACCAGAAATGGCCATTGGCCGAAGGAGGTTAGGGAAATGACTGCACGTGAACGTTTTTTGATGGCTCTTGAGCATAAAGAAGCGGACAGAGTACCCATACATGATAGTCCCTGGAATGCTGCTATTCGCCGCTGGCGGTCCGAAGGACTACCTGCAAATATTAATCCGTCAGAGTATTTTGACTTTGAGATGGCGGTCTTCGGTGCAGATACTTCACCTCGCTTTCCCGTAAAAACAGTTGAGGAAAGTGAAGAATACATTACCAAGACCACTCCATACGGAGGCCTGCGCAGAGATCATAAAAACTACAGTAGCACGCCCGAGATCATAGACTATCCAGTCAAGACTCGGGATGATTGGGAGAAAATTAAAGAAAGACTCAAGCCCAGTCAGGACAGAGTAGATTGGGAAGGTAGCTGGTTGGCGGGAACGAAAGAGGATGATCGAGGTTTTGATTCCATTTTAGAAACTGACCGAACGGATCAGAGACTAGGGCTGCCAGGCTCCCGTAAGGCAAGGGAACAAGGTAGATTTATCGTTTACGCTACACCTTTCGGTTACGACCGAATACAGTCTTATGTTCACTCCGAACAGTTACTTATGTTAATTGCCACTGACCCAGACTGGGTACGCGACATGTATGAGGCTGATGCTCAGCTATCCATAGAAATGTATGAGATTATGAAAGAGGGTGGATTTGAGTTCGATGGGGCTTTTATCCTTTGCGATCTTGGCTACCGTAACGGCTTACTCTTTTCTCCTCATCACTACGATGAACAACTGCGACCCACTTTTAGAAAACTCGTGCACTACTTCAAAGGACAAGGGCTGCCGGTTCTCCTTCATTCCTGCGGCTGCGTTAAAGAACTAATCCCCCGTTTCATTGAGGACGGTCTCACCTGTCTGCAACCCATGGAAGTTAAGGCAGGTATGGATCTAGTTCAACTAAAAAAGGATTTCGGCGACCAACTGACGTTCATGGGTGGAATCGATACCAGGGCTATGGCAGACCCAGACCCTAGCGTGATAGAAAAAGAGATAAGCACTAAGATACCCTTTGCAAAAAAAGGGGGTGGCTACATTTACCATTCTGACCATTCAGTACCTCACAATGTAAGTTTTGAGCAGTATAAACACACACTAGAGTTAGTAAAGGAACATGGGGCATATTGACAGAGAACATCATAAGAAGATTTTTGAAGAAAATGGACTCTTGTTTACCAGTTTGAAGTATCGGAATTTCAATAATTTCCCTGAATCGTCACCAACCAAACCTCTATAGCTAGTAGATCAGAGAAACGGGGGGAGCAGGCCGAAGGCCGTTGAGGGGGGATGTTTCCCCCCTCAATATCTTGACTTGGAGAAGAATCCTATTCTTAAAGACAGCAAATGGATGCAAGATTAAAGAGTGCACTAACAAAGTCAGCCAGGGCTATGTCCAATAGCCTGCCTGTTCTGGCCGGAGTTGTTTTACTTGTTGGCCTCACTCATACTCTGATACCCAAATTCTTTTACTTCAGCAAGAATGCCGTCTTAGACTCAATTATTGGAAGTGGGTTGGGCAGCGTGCTAGCAGGTAACCCTCTTACCAGTTATGTGCTGGGGGGCGAATTGGTGAAACAGGGCGTGAGTTTAGTTGCAGTTACCTCCTTTTTGGTTGCATGGGTTACTGTTGGGTTGGTTCAATTACCGGCAGAGGTAATCATGCTGGGGAGAAGATTTGCAATCTTGAGAAATATTTCCAGTTTTGCATTTTCCATAATTGTTGCAATAATAACAGTATTTATACTAGGGTTATTATGAAAAAAACTGAAAAGAGTTACGCCGGATGGTATTTCTTGTTAACAGTTGCCATTCTCTATGTAATTATAGGATTGTTCAAAATAGAGGTGATTTTGCCTGCGCTCAAATTTTCTCTAAAAATAGTAAGAAATATCCTACCGGTCTTTTTGGTAATTTTTGCTCTTATGGTTGCATTTAACTTATTTATCAGTCCCTATGCGGTGCGTAAATATTTAGGAAAATCATCGGGCTCCAGACGGTGGTTAATCGCAGTTGGTGGAGGAATTATCTCGACTGGACCAATTTATATGTGGTATCCAATGCTCAAGGAGCTAAGGAAGGAGGGAGTCCAATACGGCTTTGTTGCCACCTTTCTTTACAATAGAGCTATTAAGCCGCCTCTAATTCCGATGATGATAGCCTATTTTGGTTGGAAATATACCGTAGTTCTGGCAGTAGTTATGGCCACTATTTCCGTTATTCAAGGTATAATATTTGAAAAAATAGAAGGAGGTGGTTTTTTGTGAAGATTGCAATTGCCTCAAATGGTAAAGATGAAAGTACTCAAATAAGTAAAGTCAGCGGTAGAGCGCCCTATTTTCTGATTTTTGAAAATGGTAAGCTGACAAAAACTATAAAGAATCCTTTTAGAATTGGAGGGGGAGGTGCAGGATTCGCTGTTGCCGAAATGCTTTCAGACGAGAAGGTAGAAATGATTGTTAGCGGACAATTCGGACTAAACATTATGAATGCTTTTGAATCGAAAGGGATCCAATGCAAAGAAATGTCCGGGATAACTGTGAAAGAAGCTTTAAAAAAAATAGAGGAATAAAATCCATAAGGTGCAGATTAACTCCCACATCAGAGAATTAGAAAAAGTAAAAGGATGAAATCATAGAAAACCAGGTTGAGAGCCGAAAAAAGATGAAAATTTATTCCATAGGAATAGTAAGATCCTGTAATCAAGATTTTCAAAAGATAGAGGTTTTCGAGGATTTTTCTAAAGGATTAAAAGGAATAGAAGACTCCCAATACTTATGGGTCCTCTACTGGCTTCATAAAATATCTCGGGATCAAAGAAAGGTATTACAGGTACACCCGATGGGTAATCTCACTCAACCTAAAAGGGGAGTTTTTACTACCCATTCCCCGGCAAGACCCAATCCCATCGGACTAACTAAAGTAAAATTAGTCAAAAAAGAGGGTAATATATTAATTGTTCAAAGACTGGATGCCTTTGAAGATAGTCCAGTATTGGATATCAAATCCTTTTGAAAAAAAGATTTATGGAAAATCTGTGACTTCGGTAAATAACAGACCTCGAGAAGGAATCTGATGCGGGGGAAAAGAATAGCTATAATTATTTCGAACAGTATAGAATTTTTGCGCAGGCAGCCACGAAACTGGAAGATTACGGTAACACGAAGCTCTTTAAGGACCTTTGTCTATAAAATAATTTTCCCTTACCAATCTATTTATGCGATGGGTTTGGGTGCTACTGCTACTCAGCTAGGTATTATAAACACTGTAGGGATGGGTATTGCTGGTCTTTTTGGCCCATTCATTGGATGGATTATTGACAGGATTGGTGTCAAGAGGGTTTACCTCATCGGCATCGGTCTACTTGTAGTTTCATACCTCATCTACGGTGTGGCCCAGAGTTGGATAATTCTTATTGTCGCTATGATAGCGTTCTGGCTGGGGGACACAACCAGTGGACATACTTGTAGCACCGTATGTGCCAATTCTTTATCCAGCCGAGACCGCGCTACCGGTATGAGCTTCTGCGAAACTCTTGCCGCAGGTCTCTTGGGAATAGTGGGACCCATAGTTGGAGCATCGGTAGTTACCAGTTTTGGTGGGGTAAATGTTCAAGGTATAAGACCCTTATTTTTCATTAGCGCCCTTATCACCCTGGGGACATTTTTTCTCATACTTACTCAGCTATCTAACCAGAACTGGAAGAACAGTAGCGAGAAAAAATCTAGTTTCTTTAAAGATATAGCCCAGGTATTCAAGCAGGGAAAAAATCTAAAACGATGGATCATCATTGCTTCTGTGGGAATGCTTCCTATGGGTATGGTTTTTCCCTTTATCCAGGTTTTCGCCCATGAGATAAAAGGTGCCAACCAGTACATACTGGGAGCAATAGTCGCCGGTTCTGCACTCACCCCCCTTGTCCTTGGTATCCCTCTGGGAAGGCTGGCTGACAAAATTGGCCGTAAAAAAGTTATTTACCTAACCTCCCCTCTTTTCTGGATTTCTAATTTAATGCTTATCTGGGCACCAAATTCTGGGTTCTTGATAGCCTCTGGCATCCTGCAAGGTTTCTTCCCAGTTAGCATGACCGTGGCAGGTGCTATGACTGTTGAGTTGGTTCCTCCCGAGCATATGGGAAGATGGATAGGAATTCTGCGATTTTTCCGGCTTTTGCTTGCTGCCTGCGCAGCTTATTTGGCCGGAACTATCTGGGACCACTTGGGACCACATTATATATTTCTAATCAGCATCGGACTTGATATTTTTATCAAAATCCCCTTGCTTATAGGAATACCTGAGACGCTAGACCTGAGAATTAAGGAAGGAAAGAAAGGCAAGAAAAAAGCAGCATAGAAAAAAATAGTGCAGGTGGGAAATGCTGTTGCCGAAGGAACAAAGGAAATATAATAAATAAAGCAAAACAAGCAGAAAAAAAAGAAATCAGGAGGTAGTAATGGATATGGAAATCTTTTTCCCAGGAGGTGAAAAAGTAAATACTATTTACAAAGGTTTTACCATCGAAACCGATCAATCAAAAGATGATGGCAGTGAGGGTTCGGCTCCTGCACCTTTTGACTTATTTTTAGCTTCTATTGGCACCTGCACCGGTATTTATGTTCTCCTCTTTTGCCAGGCGCGTCACATCCCTACTGAAAAGTTAAAGTTAATCTTACATACAGAAAGAGATAGTAAAACCAGAATGATTAGTAAAATTGCTATAGAAATTTTACTTCCTCCCAAATTCCCAAAAAAATACAGAGAACACTTAATAAGAGTAGCTGGAGAATGTTCCGTTAAGAAACATCTGGAGAATCCACCTCTCTTTGATATATATACAAAAATAGTATCTATTCAGCCGTAGTACATTTATATGTCATTGTGAGGAGATACGCAGTATCGACGAAGCAATCTCAAGAGATTGCCACGCCCCTTCGGAGCTCGCAATGACGTGTTTCACTGAATATTCACAATTTCACTTACCACAATCACAAAAAAAATATGCTCAACGACTTTCAAAAATTTATTATCACTACAAAAAGGATGCGTAGATGAAATACAAGGCGTGTTGACTTTGTGAACAAATAATGATATTATAATTAGTATGAAATATAATGTTAGAAAGGATGTGAAATAAAATGTCTGTAAGTATTACAGAAGACATTAAATCGGTTTCTGATTTAAAGAAAAAAACTCATGAGATTTTTAAGCAGATGCATTGCACTGGTCGTCCAATCATTGTCACCGTTAATGGAAAACCTGATGCTGTTTTGCTTGACGCAAAAGTTTTTGAAAGAAAACTAAAAACATTAAATCTTGGTATTTTATTAGCTGAGGCCGAAACCGATGTGAAGAAAGGACGTACCCGATCCGCACGAGATTTTCTAAAGGAGCTTAAATATCGTGCGAAAGTATCAGGTTGAAATTACCAAAATAGCTGGATCTGATATCCAGGAGATTTTTAAATATATTTTACGAGATAATAAGAGAGCAGCTATCAAATGGGTCGAGGAAATAGAGCGACAAATTGATAGGTTGAGAAATTTTCCTATGCGCTGTCCAATCATTCCTGAAGCACAGGAATTAGAAGAAAAATATCGTCATCTTATCTATGGCAATTATAGAACCATTTTTAGGATTGAGGAATCAAAGGTAATTATAATGCGGGTTATTCATGGTGCTCGATTGCTTGACCTAAGGATATTCGAGAAATAAAACTATAATGTCATGAATCCAACCTCACAGAAAAAAATAGCCTGTTTCCATTTTTATTGAATATTTACATCTTGGCAACTAACCGAAGTAAATTATAGTAAAAAGTAGGTTACTGTATGGCTTGTTCTACAGATTAATCTCTGTTAATTACTGAAAAAAGTGAAAATCTATCTGAGGTTCGCAAATAACAATAAAAAGGAATTGTTTTATGGAAAAGAGCAAGAAGGTAAAAGAAGATCTTTTAACAAGACTGCGAAAAATTAGAGGACAGATAAATGGTTTAGAAAAGATGATCGAGACAGGCGCTCCTTGTTCTGATATTTTAATGCAAATTAGTGCGGCCCGCGCAGCAGTTGGAAAGGTAGGGATGATGATTATGCAAAATTACATAAGAGATTGCTTTACCTCCCAGAGCAAAGAGATTTTTGAGGATAGAATAGAGGAACTGATTAAGAGTTTTTCCAAATTTATAAGATAGGTTTTTCCCAAATGACCTATCCATTTTCTCCCTCTCCCTGGTGAATCACTTACCTAACAAGCGATTAGCATATCTTCGGTTACTTTTTAGATGATTTAACGCGTACTCTTGACAACTTTTTTTTATAGATTATAATGATATCAATGAACGGTAATTGATAATTACTCTTTAATTTACAATAAATGATTGTATAACAAAGGGGAAAAGAAATGGCAACTCTAAGTGAAGTAGCCAAGGAAGCAGGAGTGTCTATGACAACTGCCTCAAGAGTTCTTAATGATAGACCCACAGGAATTCCTATAAGTGAGAAAACGCGTAAAAAAGTTCTAAAAACTGCTGAGAAACTTGACTATCATCCGAATATCTTCGCTCGTTCTCTCAGAACTAAAAAAACTGGTATCATAGGTGTAATAGTGTCAGAAATTGCTGATCCTTATTTTAGCGAGATTTTAGATGAGATTGAGCAAGTATTGAACAAATGGGAGTATTATTTCTTTTTAAGTAGTGCCCAGCATAAACCTGAAAGAGAAGAATACTATTTGAAAATACTGAGGTCGAGACATATGGATGGCTTCTTATTTGTGAGTGGAGCTATTCTTTTTACTTCCTCAATAAAGAAAACGATGAAAAAAAGTGAAATCCCCATTGTTCTTATTGGCAGAGTATTTAATGGTCCCAATGTTAGATGTATTTCAGTCGACAATTTTAAAGGAAAATTTATGGCTACGGAATATTTAATTAAGCAGGGACATCATAATATACTCTACATTAATAGAAATAAGCCCACTATAGATGGCCAACAAAGACTAAATGGATATAAGGGTGCAATGCAGAAGTATAATCTCAAAGAGAATATCTGGATAGTTAAGGGAGGAATTTCACCTCAGGTTGGCTATTCCACTATGATTGAGGTCTTAAATGGACCGCAGATACCTACAGCTGTTCTTGCTTTCAATGATAGATGTGCACTGGGAGTTATGAAAGCTATTCGAAGCCATAATTTACGAATTCCTGAAGATATAGTAGTGATAGGATACGATAATCTTGCCATGTCAGAATATTTCAATCCTTCTTTATCTACAGTCGACCAATTTCACCATAAGGTAGCTATATTAGGTACAGAGATGCTAATGAGAATGATAAATGTTCCCAAAGAGGCGAAACCAGAGAATATTATTCTTCAGCCTGAATTAGTTATCCGTGAATCGTGTAAACATTAACGGAAATCACGAGAAAGAAAACACACTTTATCTACTCCTATTATATTCATACTAGCATAGAAGGAGGAAGGATGATATATAAATATGCACAGGTAGTAGGGCCAGGAAAGGTAGAATTGGTTGAGGGAAAAGAGCCAAAATTAGAGAAAGGAGAAATAAGGTTTGATAATAACGCAGTAGGCATTTGTGGAACAGATGTACATCTTGTATTTGATAAAAAACCTTTTCATGAGATGTCTCCCCTCTCTTATCCTTTCCGCTTTGGCCATGAAGTGTTGGCTATAATTACAGAATTTGGCCCTGAAGCATCCAGAAGGGATGTCTTTGGTATACCGATTAAAGAAGGAGATAGGGTTGTCTTCTACAGTGGAAAAGGAGAATGTGGAAAATGTTATGCCTGTCGGGTTATGCTCCAGCCCCGCTTCTGCTTAAATAGAGGAGCAGGCATGGGCGATGGTTTTGCTGAAAAAGGGATTATTCCAGCTAATTCCTATATTTATAAGATTTCTGATGAAGTTCCTGATGAGGTGGCTGTCTTAACTGAACCAATGGCGGTTGCCTGTATCTCTCTGGAAAAAAGTCTTTACTCTAGTGTTCCGGATAAAGCAATGGGTTTTGGACCAGGAAAAGTAGTGGCTATAATTGGCGATGGGATCATCGGCACTCTCCTTACAGTTATGTCAAGAATATCTGGGGCAGGAAAGATTATTTTGATCGGAGAGAATGAAAATCGATTACAGTTGGCTAAAGAGTGTGGGGCACAGTTTGTCTTTAACCGGCACGATTTTGGTTCTGAAAAGGAAAAATTAAATAGAGTAAGAGAACTTACTCCTCATAACTTAGGTCCAGACGTTGTCTTTGAAGCGGTTGGTGTGCCTGAGGTTTTTGTAGAAGCAATCAAACTTGTGCGTATAGGAGGATTGGTTATGGAGATAGGACACTGGACTTACCGGGGGACGGTTCCTTTTAACCCTACTTTGCTCTGCCAGAAACAGATTGAACTAAGAGGTCTTTTAGGATATTCAGGAATGGAGTTTGGCACGGTCCAACAACTTTTTAATTCCTACCAGCATCTCTATCCCTTTAAGAAATTGGTAACCCATACATTTCCCTTAGAAAAAATACAGGAGGCTTTAGAATTAGCTAAAAGCCATCAATGTATGAAAGTAGTGATTAAACCATGAAAGCAGTAGTTTTAAATGAGGACTTAAGACTGGAAGTAGAGGATATACCTGTACCTGAGCTACACCAGGATGAAGTTTTGATTAAGGTAAAAGCCTGTGGAATCTGTGGAAGCGATGTGCGATATATCAAAGGTGATAACCCTTGGTCAAAACAAACCCTAGGAATTGTAAAAAGGTTCAAAGGAAAGATGGTTTTAGGTCATGAGTTCTCTGGGGAAATTGTTAAGGTAGGAAACCCATCTTTAGAAAATAGGATTGGAGAAAGAGTAGGGACCTTAGTCTATAAAGGATGTGGGGTCTGTCACTATTGTCGGATGGGAAAGCATAATCTCTGTACTCAAACCAAACACCTGGGACACTCTCAAGGATGGAAAAACTTAAAATATAATCCGGGTGGAATGGCGGAATATTGCCAAATCTGGGCAGAAAAGGCTTTTCCTCTCCCTGAAAATATTTCTTATGAGAATGCGGCTATGCTTGACTGTATCCAGGTTGCTGTTCATGCTATAGATATTGCTCAATTGCCTATTTCTTCAAAGATTGCCATTATTGGCTTAGGGACGATTGGTCAATTTATCCTTCAGGTATCTCAAGTTTCAAGTGGAGCCGAAATCTTCTGTACAGACCCGCGAGAAAAACCCCTAAAAGTAGCCAGAGAAAGCGGAGCAAAATTATGTATAAATAAAAAAAGAGGGCCTATGGAAAACATCAAGGATAGTATGGATGCGGTTTTTGACACGATTGGCTCTCAGAAGACAGTAATTTCTGGCCTAAGACTCTTAAAAAGGGGTGGAAAACTTATTCTTTTAGCTGAAGAAACCGATTCTTTTAGTATACCAACTAACCTTTTAAGTGGTGAACGCTCTATTATTACTTCTGCCAATAGCACCTACCCTAACTTTCAAGAATCTTTAGATCTTTTGGAAAGTGGAAAAGTTCATCCAGAAAAGATTATTACCCATAAATTCTCTTTAAGTGAAGCTAAAAAAGCATTTGAAGTAGCAGTCAATAAAGATAAATACGAGGCGATTAAAGTACTTATTATTCCTTAATTAGAGGAATTATTATGTACTATATACTTATCAATAGCCTATTAGGGTATCAGAAGAAAGATGAAAAAAAGATATCCACCTTATGGGGCAGGCAAATATTCAAGTGGTAAAAGTAGGAGAATTTGCCTGGTATACAATGGAGAAAGAATCCAGAAGATTTGATTTCTCCTGGCTGGATAAGTCCTTTAGAATTTTTAAAGAAAATATAAAGCACGCCTAAGATAAGGAGATTTAGATGTCTACCCGAGATAACTTTTTGATGATAGGTATTGACACTTTGCGTGCTGATCATTTAAGTTGTTACGGTTATCCAAGAATTACGAGTCCCAATTTGGACCTGCTTGCTAAAGAAAGTTTCGTATTTGAAAATTGTATCTCTAATTGTACCCATACGGCGCCTGCTTTTTCTAGTATGTTTACAGGATTATCTCCCATGCGACATGGTGTTACCGGAACTCTGTGGTGTTTACCAAATGAGGATAGTATGACTCTTGATGATAATACACCCATTCTTGCCGAAATTCTTCAAGCTAATGGTTATACAACAGCAGCTATTGACAATCTAAATGCTATGGCTTGTCATCCTAAATGGTTCTCCAGGGGATTTAAGTATTATATAAATCTCGCAAAGTATTCCAAAGAACCAGACATAGAAACAAGAGAAAAGCGGTCATTCTTACAGCGAGCGAATGTATCTGGGGTGAAAGCAGAAGAGGTAAACTATGAAGCTATTCATTGGCTGAGAGAACACAAAAAAGAGAAGTTTTTCCTTTTTTTACATTATTGGGATCCTCATCAACCTTATAATCAGCCTGAGCCTTTCCGATCTAAGTTCAAAAGAAATTCTTCTCCCTGCAAAACTATAAAGGGGAAAGACAAGTATTTTATAGGAGGGGGCTTACAGAAAAACGTAATCGGAAACGATGCTAAAGAGAAAATTGACCTTTATGATGGAGAGATTTCTTACGTAGATAAATATATAGGTGAAATCACCACCTCACTACGAAAGCTGGGACTTTATGAAAATACCTGGATTTTGGTAGTAGCTGATCATGGCGAGACAATGGCTGAACATAATGGTTATTTTACTCATCGCGAACCCTACGATGCTGTGCTACATGTGCCTTTTTTAATTAAATCCTCTAATAGTACCTTTTTATGTAAAAAAATAAGACGCATAGATAGCCTAACGCAACATGCTGATATTTTCCCCACTATAGTAGATATTCTGGGGTTAAATTATAATAATAACGAATTTGAGGGCTCTTCGCTTTTATCCGTAATAGAGGACAAAGCTAAGGAAATTCATCCGGTAATTTACAGCACAGGGTCCTGGATATATGATAATGGGCTATGGAAGACGTGTGAAATTAGTGCCAGGACACATCAATGGAAGTATATTAAAAGAGCTGATATCTCGAAAATTATGAGAAGAGGAATCCCAAAACCCTTTGGATTCATAGGGCTGATAGATTTCTATCATGCAGATAAATTTAACTCACTTCCCAGAAATGAACTTTATAAAGTATCCGAGGATAAAGAGGAATTATTTAATTTAATCAAAGATGAACCAAAGATAGCAGAAAAATTAGAGGTATCTCTGTGTAAGTGGGTTAATCAAAAATACTTTGTTAGTTGATAAAAAGAGAGCTAAAAATAGGGCTGAAGGGAGGTGAAAGATCAAGAAAATAAATGGGCCCATTAGCTTGGGAAAGAAAAGCGTTAGATAGTTAAATTTCTTTTGAGAAGGAGATAAAAATGTTGCGAAGAATAATAGTAATATTGTTAAGTGGAGTAATATGTCTGCTAGGGACAACGGCTGCCGTAGGGGGAAAATATGCAAAGCAATATGAGTTGAAAGAATATAGGGAGCTCGTTGGAAAAAAGTTGAAGTTTGAAGAGGCTCCTATGCTCAGGACAAAGGTAGCTGCTGGTGAACTTCCTCCAATTGAACAAAGGCTACCGGAAGAACCGTTAGTAATAGAGCCTGTGGAAGAAATTGGACAGTACGGTGGGACAATGCACGTATGTAATTTCGCCTGCCCTAACCTTGATGATGCTATCCATGCGGTAGGATACGAGACATTTTTTCGAATAGAACCTGATGGGGCAACTTTGTCTCCGAACATAGCTAAAGACTGGGAACTTTCAGAAGACGGGAAAAGCCTGATTTTGTATTTAAGGAAAGGGATGAAGTGGTCAGATGGCATGCCTTTTACCGCTGATGACATAATGTTTTGGTATGAGGATATTCTCTTAAATAAAGAGATTACCCCGGTCACGCCAAAAATTTTCTGTCCTGGTGGGGAAGTCATGAATATGGAAAAAATAGACGACTTTACGGTTAAACTAAATTTTTCTGCTCCCTATCCACTTATAGTGAAAATTCTAGCTCACGCGAAAGGAATGCTTTTCACTAGGTATCCCAAGCACTATCTAAAGGAGTTTCATACAAAGTATAATCCGAAGGCGAAGGAGTTAGCAAAGAAAGAAGGTTTTGAAGTTTGGTATCGACTCTTTTCAATTAAGAGCGAAGGTCACAACAGTATACCGATGAATCCCGATCTTCCCACGCTTGCCCCCTTTAAATTAAAAAAGAGAGAGACTGATCTCTTTATATGGGAGAGAAACCCCTATTTCTGGCAGGTAGATACAGAAGGAAATCAATTGCCTTACATTGATAGGGTTATTCTTACTCCAGTCGGGAATGCGGAGATGCTAAACGCGAAAATCGTAACAGGAGAAGTTGACTTTGCAGTTCAACATACAGCGGTGGTAGATTATCCCCTTTATATGGAAAATGCAGAAAAAGGCGATTACCGAGTACTCTTATACAAAACTTTAGCTCCGGCAGAGGTCTATTATCAGCCTAATCAGACGAGTAAAGACCCTATCCTGCGCAAAATCTTCCAAGATGTGAGATTTCGTCAGGCTTTATCCCTGGCTATTAACCGCGATGAAATCAATGAAACTATCTACTTTGGGAAAGCGATACCCCGTCAAATGACAGTTCTTCCTTCTTGCAGCTATTTCGAACCAGAATTTGCTAAAGCTTATGCACAATATGATCCAGAAGAGGCTAATCGACTCTTAGATGAGATGGGCCTGGAGTGGGACAAAAACCACGAGTATCGTTTGCGTCCTGATGGCAAAAGATTGTCCTGGACCTTTGAGTGGGTTGAAAGAGCAACGCCCAGGGGAGCAACCTCAGAGATAGTAAAAGAGTATTGGAAGAAAATCGGGATTGATATGAGATTGAAGGAGATAAGCGGAGAGTTGGCTAAAGAGCGGATGCCGGCAAATGAAGTCGACATGACTTGCTGGTCTAGTTCTGGAGGTACGGACATTATGTTTCTCCAGTGGCAATGGTATGCACCTGTAATAGTCGGTTGGGAAAGGTCTACATGGACAGCCTGGGCACGATGGTATCTTACCAACGGAGAAAAAGGTGAGGAACCTCCAGCCAAAATAAAGAAACTTATAGAAATGTACGAGGAAATGTGCATCACCACGAATAAGCAAAGAGAGATCCAATTAGGTAAAGAGCTGTGTCGTGAACAAGCTGAGAATGTTTGGGCGATTGGCACTGTAGGTATGGCTCCTGTCCCCATTATTGTGAAAAACAATTTGAGGAATGTTCCAGAAGAGGGTTTTTGGGGCTACGATCTTCTACAGTACTATGCTTATCATTCAGAACAACTCTTCTTTAAGCAAAGGTAAAAATAAGTAGATACCCAGGGGCAAGTACCACGGGCTTGCCCCTGGTACTTGCTAATTCAATCTTTACTTGATGTCTTACACCGAGATTACACATTTACCCACGCCTAAAAGACGTGAAACTCTACCCTTCGGGTTAGTGGGGAGGAGTTTTATCAGGAATTATCACGGGTAGAAAAAAAATAGTACTTTTCAAAGTAGAGACTAGGATTTCTGTTTCCTATCTAGAGAAGATTAATCTTCCTCAAAGAAAAAGCCCAATCCATCAGTATAGGCAAAATGTTGGTCTTCTTTTATGAAAAATCAGTCTCAAACCCGCTCTGGATATGGGTTAGTACGTTAACGGTTTAATCAGGTGGAAAGATAATATAGTTTTTTTGTGACGCACATCTACTGCAATTTTATGGAACCTTCCTCCTGGAGACGGATAACATAAATAAGAAACTCAAAGTCGCAATCTCTGTTGTTATGGAACATTATCCAGAAAGACAAAATTAATCGTAACGCTCTAGCTCTTTATCCATAAAAATTTGAGCTCATTTTTAGGTGAATTTTTCCTAAAGTCTTAATAGGAGTATCAAATGTATAGCGAAAAACCCCACATACTAATCCTTATGCCAGACACGCAAAGAGCGGATTGGTTGGACTATGATAGTCGCCCGGTTGCGAGAATTCCTTCTTTGGAACGCCTGAGCAGAGAAGGAGTAGTATTTAAACAAGTATATTCTGTTTCACCTGTGTGTATGCCGGCGAGAGCATCTTTTGCCAATGGTCTTTTTCCGCATTCCCACGGTATGTGGAACAATTACTTACGTATGCCTGATGATGATGTTACAATTTTTCATAAATTGCAAGAAATAGGATATTATACAGCCTATATAGGAAAATCACACTACTATGACCTCCCCAGGCAGAAACCAGAGCTACATCTATCTGAAAAAGAAGACTATATGCACCTTAGAGGGATTGAGTATGTTCATGAAACAACAGGACCAATGGGTACCCTCTATACAAGATCCTATATGACTGACGATTGGGAGAAGAAGAATCTACTTGAAGTTTTTCGCAAGGACTACGAAAAACGCAAAAGAGAAGGTGGATTATGGGCCAGCCCTCTGAGTATTAACGATCATCTTGACGGATATGTAGGAAGAAGGGCTATACGTTTTATTGAAGAATATCAAGATATTCGTCCTACGTGTCTTTTTGTAGGTTTTCCAGGTCCTCATCCCCCTTACGACCCACCAGATAAATATGCCCGGATGTATTCGCCCGAAGAAATGCCGCCTCCAATACGGGATGAAAAATTAGTTTACGAAGATCTGCCTGCCAAGGAAAGAGTGAAAATAGGATGGGGCATTAAGTCGGATATAGAAACTATTGGCAGAATGAGAGCACTATACAGTGGAAAAGTATCTTTTATTGATTACTGGATTGGTCAGATACTTAGGGCCTACGAGCGCAAAGGATGGTTTAACAACACGCTGGTTATCTACTGGTCAGACCATGGGGATATGCTAGGAGATCACCAAAGATTTGATAAGGAAGTTTTCTTCGAGGGAAGTGTGCGGGTTCCTCTTATTATGAGATGGCCAGGTCATATTCCAGAGAAAAAGCAGAGCAACTTTCTTGTAAGTTTGATAGACGTTTATCCTACCATCATGGAAGCTGTTGGGTTGGAGGGCAAGAAGAATACGGGTGGAAATTCTCTTTGGTCTGTTATTAATGGCACAAATGAGCGAATTCATGAAGCTGTATTTTCTGAGATTTTTTCGTTTGGAAAGAAGAGAGTAATGGTTCGAACTGATCGGTATAAATATGCTATAGATGAGACAGGTAAGGGATATATGTTTTACGATCTAGTAGATGATCCTCTTGAGCAAATGAATCTGATTGGAAAGTCTGGCTATGAAAAGATAGAGCAGGAACATAGAGAATTAATACTGATGAATTTCTTATCGAGTCAGGCGACTATCAAAGAAAAGGAGAAGTTCTTGCGATAAATATTCTGTTTCTCTCCTTGGAAAAAATGAAACAAATTGAGCTGTTAATTAAACCAGTGTCATTTGATTGCAATCTGAATTGTGAATACTGTTTTTATCGAAAGACATCTAATCTCTATCCTGGACGATTTCATCATATGAGCGAGAAAGTACTAGAGAAGCTCATTTCTGAATCCATGAGATATTCAGAAGGAAGGACCTGCGTCTTTTCATGGCAAGGGGGAGAACCACTTCTGGCGGGGTTGGACTTTTTTCGTAAGGCAATCGCTCTGGAGAAGAAATATGGAAAGCAAGGCCAAATAGTGAGTAATTCTATCCAAACCAACGGTACTATGCTTAATATGGAATGGATAAGGCTTTTTAGAGATTACAATTTTCTTATCGGTATAAGTCTTGACGGACCACCACAGATCCATAATCGGTATAGACGATACCCTTCAGGCAAAGGAAGTTTTGAGAAAGTAATGGAAGGGATAAACCTTCTTAGGAAAGGAGGAGTTGAATTTAATATCCTTGCTACAATTGGTAAGGAAACTGGGAGTAATCCGGAAGAAATCTTAGATTTTTTCCTGTCCGAAGGATTTTTCTATGTTCAGTTTATTCCTGCAGTTGACAGAACACATGACAGGATAGCAGATTTTTCACTGACTCCGACTCAATACGGAGATTTTCTATGTAGATTATTCGACCGGTGGTGGAACAGGGGAAGTCCACTAATCTCATTACGGCAATTCGACAGTATCTTAGAAATACTCTTACAAGGTAATTCAAGTTTCTGTAAGTTCAGGAACCAGTGTGGTCAATACATTGTTGTAGAGTTCAATGGGGATACCTATCCTTGTGATTTCTTCGTAAGAAAAGAGTGGAAATTGGGGAACATATTCCAAACATCGATAAAGCGACTGTTCGAGGAAGCAAAATCACGTTTTGGAAAGTGGAAAGAAAAGGCTCCTTCGGATTGCTCAAGTTGCCACTGGAACTTCATTTGTCATAACGGGTGCCCTTGGTTCAGGTGGATTAAGAACGGCAACATGGGAGATAAAGATTATTTCTGCGAGGCCTATAAGAAGTTTCTGTCTTCGACAATTGAACGATTCGAGAAGTTGCGGGGCTCGCTTCTATTAAGGAGGTACATTCGAAGTCCTAAGAGTTCGTTTCTTAATTAACTTTACAACGGTTTGTCATTGCAAGCAATAGCGAAGCAGTCTCAAGACCTCACAAATAAAGGGATTGCTTCGTCGTTTTGCTTCTCAATGACAGGATGAAATACAAAATGCTATTTTATTCCATACGCAGATTTATCTATATGGGTACCATTTTATTCCTCCTATCTGTAATTGCTTTTATTATTATTCAGCTCCCTCCCGGTGATTATGTAAGTTCTTATATAGCACAACTCGAAGCAGAAGGTGGCGGAGAATTTACCGAAGCGGAAATTGTTTCATTGAAGAAACAATATGGGCTGAATCTGCCAATATATGCTCAATACTTCAAATGGGTGTGGAAGATACTTCATGGAGACTTTGGGATGTCCTTTCAATGGAGTAAACCGACGAGTGATTTAATAGCTGAGCGTCTGCCATTAACAGTAATGATCTCTCTTTTTACTCTTATTTTTACCTATGTCATGGCTATACCCATAGGAATTTACTCGGCTATCCATCAATACTCTATTGGCGATTACATCTTTACAGTTATTGGCTTCATTGGTCTAGCAATACCCAATTTCCTTTTAGCTTTAATATTAATGTTTCTTTTTTATAAATATTTTGGTCTCAGTGTAGGTGGTCTTTTCTCGGTTGAGTATCTAGAGGCTTCTTGGAGTATGGACAAATTTGCAGATATGTTGAAGCACCTTCCTATTCCAATAATTGTTGTTGGGACAGCCGGTACCGCCAGCCTTATTCGTATTATACGAGGGTGTTTATTAGACGAACTTAAGAAACAATATGTTATCACTGCTCGAGCCAAAGGAGTTAAGGAAAGAACTCTCCTATTTAAATATCCGGTGAGAATGGCTATTAACCCCATGCTTAGTTCTATAGGCTGGGTACTCCCTCAGATTGTCTCTGGGACGACTATTACAGCTATAGTACTTAATCTGCCCACAATAGGCCCCCTGCTTTTCAGAGCGCTATTGACACAAGATATGTATTTAGCCGGAAGCACTATTATGCTCTTGGGTTTTTTAACTGTAATAGGAACTTTTCTTTCTGATCTCTTGTTGGTTTGGGTGGATCCTCGAATTCGATACGAAAAGTAAGGAGAACTTGAAACAAAAGATGAAAAGAAAAAAAGATGAAATTAGTGCTGAAGAAAAACTTTATATAGCCTCACAATGGCAACTTATGTGGCGAAAGTTTGTTAAGCACAAACTAGCCTTACTGGGGGCCGTTACACTAATTATTCTTTACATTATAGCTATCTTTTGTGAATTTTTTTCTCCGTACGATATATATGAGCGTTATGTAAAATATATACATTGCCCGCCCCAGAGAATTCATTTCTTTGATGAGAAGAGGAATTTTCATTTTCGCCCTTTTGTTTATGGGTTGAAACAGACAAGTGATCCAAAAAGTTGGCGCAGGATATATCTTGAGGATAAGACTAACAAGTATCCTATCTATTTTTTTGTCCATAGTTATGAGTGTAAACTCTGGAACTTATTCCCTATGGATGTTCATCTTTTTGGAGTAAAGAAGGGAGAAATGTTTTTATTTGGGACGGATAAATTGGGAAGAGACCTATTTTCCCGCAATATTTATGCTGCTCGCATTTCTTTGTCTATAGGTTTAGTGGGGGTAATCCTTAGTTTTGTGCTGGGATCCGTATTGGGAGGGATCTCCGGCTATTACGGAGGAACTGCTGATATGATTATCCAAAGAGCCATAGAGCTCCTACTCTCTATACCAACCATTCCTCTTTGGATGGCTCTCTCCGCTGCCTTACCATCCCAGTGGTCACCAATAAAAGTTTACTTTGGTATCACCATTATTCTTGCCATTCGGGGATGGTGCGGCTTAGGCAGAGTGGTGAGGGGAAAACTTTTAGAGCTGAGGGAAGAGGATTTCACCATGGCAGCCACGATTGCCGGAGCAACCAACGCAAGGGTAATAACAAGACATCTTCTTCCCTCATTTCTAAGCTACCTAATAGTGCATGTTACCTTGGCCATACCGGGGATGATCGTAGGTGAAACAGCTTTAAGCTTTCTTGGCATAGGGCTCCGTCCGCCAGTAGTTAGCTGGGGTGTACTTTTAAAACTTGCTCAGAATTTCCGTACAGTAAGCCTCCATCCCTGGCTTTTAATTCCCGGCCTTTTTGTTATCATCACCGTTTTGGCATTTAACTTCCTAGGAGATGGTCTACGCGATGCCGCTGATCCCTATAAATGAGGAGTTTTACGTTTAAAGACAAGAATAACCCGTTCAATACTTTGGTAAAAACTATCTCAAAAATGAACCTAAATCCTCTTGGATATAGAGTTAGAACGTTATCTGTACCCAAGAGGTGAAAATCTAAGCAAAAATTGGCTCTTTCACTTATAGGTATTCCAAGAAAATATCCTGCGAAAATGAATTAGCCAGGGCTTTAGGACGTAGATCAATGCCAGGGAGATATTAGGGGCTAATTTAAGCTTAATCTTCGGTCAAAAAATGTAAAAGTGTTGGTGAAAGGATTAAAGAATGCAGTCAAAAGAGTTAGTAAGAAAAGCTATTGAGTTTGAAACACCCTCGCGTATTCCTTTAGATATTAGGAGTGATCCCAAAAAATCAGATATAATAACAATAGAATATGCTCCTTCCCGAGAATGGCAACCTAAAAAAGAAAATGAGGATGAATGGGGCTGCCGCTGGGAAAAACTAGCTGAGACCGGCACACAGAAAGGTCAGGTTAGGAGGCATCCTTTAGCGAGCTGGGATGATTTTAATAGATATCGATTCCCTGACCCTCATGCTCAGGGAAGACTTGAAGACGCAAAAGAAATGATTTTAAAATATAAAGATCGTTTCACCCTTGGCAGCCTGGGAGTTAGCGGTCTTTATAAATTAGTTGCGCTAAGAGGATTTGAAAATGTGTTTACCGATATTTACTTAGAACCTCTAAAATTTTCTCAGTTAGCAGACAAAGTATTTGAGTTTGAGGAGGAAATAATTAAAGGATTTGGTAAATTAAACGTGGGTGGGATTATAATTTTCAATGATTGGGGAACAGAAAATGCATTACTCATTCGTCTTCAGAAATGGCGGGAGGTTTTTAAACCAAGATATAAGAACCAGTTTGAACTTATTCATAGTTTGGGAATGAAGGTGTTTTTTCATAGCTGTGGCTATGTCTGGGATATAATTGGGGATTTGATTGAAATCGGAGCAGATGTAATCAATTTAGAGCAACCGTTAATCTTTAGTACAGAAAAGACCAATGGCATTGACCGTTTGGCAAAAAAATTTGGAGGAAAAATCTGCTTTGAGTGTTGTGCAGATCAGCAGCGTGTCTTAGGCCAAGGTTCTAAGGAAGAGGTTGTTCAAGAAACTAAACATTTGATGCAATCTTTAGGTAAATATAATGGTGGTTTTATTGCTCTGGCTGATGGTGGCGGGGCCCTGGGAATTGTTCCTGAAGAGAATATCCGTGTTATGGCCCAGGTTTTTGAAGAATACGGAAAAGTAATTTCAGAAAACTATTGAACAAGACGCTAACAACAAGATGTTAATGACTTGACACTGTTACATTTTTCTTACGAACACCTTTAGCAATAGAGATTGGCTAAGAACTCTAAAAAAAGAATGTGAAGGAGAGGCTGATGGCTAAAAAGGAAGGAAAAAGTGTTAGTTATGATGGTAAAAGCTTTATCATTAATGGCAAAAGGGTTTTTATCTATAGTGGAGAGATGCATTATTTTAGAATTCCTCCCAGCCAGTGGCATGACCGACTATTAAAAGCAAAAAGAGCTTTTTTGAACTGTATTGGGACTTATATGGCCTGGAACTGGCATGAGCAAAGAGAAGGGGAGTTCTGCTTTGAGGGTGATCGGGATCTAGAAAAATGGATGGAGCTAATAGAAGATTCAGGACTGTATATTATTGCCAGACCCGGTCCATATATCTGCGCTGAATGGGATTTTGGTGGATTTCCTAACTGGCTTATTCCCAAAGATTGTGAGATGCGTTCCCTTGAGCCGAATTTCATTAAATACTCTAGTAAGTGGCTAAATAAGGTGGATACCATTATTAAACCGCATTTAATTACGAAGAGTGGCAAGGTCTTTATATATCAGGTAGAAAATGAATTTGAAGTTGGTAATCTGCCCTATCACTTAAAGTTAAAAGAGATTGCTGAAAAAGACGGGATTAATGTTGCCATTGTGACTAATGTTAATGCTCGCCTCCGTGGTTCAGAAATAATTGAAATGCCGGACCCCTATCTTAGAGGTTCCTGGGATATTTCTGAGCCTATGGGAAAAATTAGGGACCTCCGGAAGAGTCAACCTGATAAACCTCCCTTTGGCATGGAGGTGGCCTGCGCTGCGTTCTCTAGGTTTGGTGAGCCTTTGCCTTTTACAAAGGGAGGCTATACCCCTCCCGAGAAAGATGAGGTATATCTTAAATCACTCATCGCCGCCGGCATTAGTGGTTTCAATTACTATATGTATCACGGGGGAACAAATCTCGGCTATTGGACAGGCAGAGGTATTACCACTACTTATGACCGAGATGCTCCCATTAGGGAGTGGGGAGAGTTAAATGAGCGGTATTACATTATGCGCCGCCTGGGTGGCTTCTTAGAATGTTTTGGAGAAAAGCTCCTTGAAGCAGTGCCGATGGAGAATTATTGCAGGGTCAGTCATAGGGATGTCAAAGTGTTTGTTAGAAAAAGTAAAGAGTCAGCCTTTATCTTCCTTGCCAATCTCTACTCTAAGGATATAGACTTTAAAATATTCTTAGAACATCCAAAAACGAGACAGCAACTTAGCTTTCCTTATAGAGGAAATTATAGATTGGCTGAATATAGCATGAGTATTCTACCCATAAATATTAAGCTGTCTGATGATCTTACCCTTTTTTATTCCACTTCTCAAATTTTTTATTTCATTGATAATGATGAGGAGAGGATTCTAATCTTATACGAGAAGCCTAATTTTGAAGGAGAGCTAGTTTTAGAGTTAAAGGATAAAAAAGTGAGGGTATCTGGTGAGGTAAAATATGAATGGATTAAAGATAAAAGACTCCTTTTGAACTATACTCATACTGAAGAGCCTAAATTTATACTTATCAGGGGAGAAAAGTTAATTAGATTAATAATTACCACTACAAGTCAGGCTGCCCACGCCTGGCTTGTTAACTACAAAGAAAAAACCTTGCCCATAATCTCCAATATTTACTTTTTAAGAGGATGGAAAGAAAAAGAGAAAAAACTGATTCTACACAGTGAGATTAAAGAAGGAGAGCTTATGAAGGCAAGAATTCCTGCTCTCTCTTCTCCTCAAGGAATCAAAGTTAATGGGGAAGAAGTTAAGTTTTCTTATGATGAGGATAAAGAGGTAATTAAGCTAAATCTAGCTAAGCAAGAAATGCCCCAGGTTTACTTTGACCTTTCAGGAAAGTGGAAGATTAAAGAGGATAGTTCCGAATCAGAGTATGAGTATGAGGATGGGGGATGGAGAGACTGGAAGCCCTGGGAGCCTTTGGAAAATTATGGATTTCTAAAAAATGGCTATAGCTGGCATAGAACTTCCTTTGAGGTTTCTAAAAAGGATAAACCTTTACATTTAATTTTAACTGGTTTTCAGGATGAAGCCTCAGTTTATCTAAATGGGCAGTATATTGGTAGTGGAATAAATAGCTTCAAAAAAGATGTCAGCCAATATATCAAATTGGGCAAAAATAAATTGGCTATTTTGTTAGAGGCGGTTGGCCACAGTTGCGAGGGTTATAAGACATTTAATGGAATTACCCACCCTATCTATCTTTCTTCTGAGGAAAAATTTATTAAATTAAGAGATTGGAAGAGAAAATCTGTTTCTAATAAGACTTATAAAGAGAAAGAGCTATTAAAAGAGCTCCAACCAGAGGTAAGCTCAGACTTTAATGATAGTGATTGGGAAAAAGTAGTGGTAGATTGGAATTGGGATAGCCGGCTCTCCAAGAGTGGAGATGAGGTGAGATTCTGCTGGTATAGAACAGAGGTAGAGGTGCCTTCAGGTTTTGCGGGAATGAGCCTTTCTTTGGACTTTGCTGAGATGAAGGAAGATGCCTATATCTATATAAATGAGAAATTTCTTAAAGTGGAAAGAAATACAGGACTTAACCTACCTTTCAGTATAGATGTAACTAGGCAAATTAAGATAGGAGAAAAAAATAATATTGTCATTGGAGTTAAAGCAGGCAGATGGTGTCCACTTTTTGGACTGCATAAATCAGTTAAGCTCTCTCTCCGCAGTCAATGTTTAGATAAGAACTGGAAAATATGTGAGGGTTTATCTGGGCAAAGAGAAGGCTGGTATGAAGCTAGCTGTGATGATTCTACCTGGGATGAAGTTGATGTTCCAGTAAAAGAAGAAATAGGGAGATGCGGAGGCATTGTCTGGTATCGCAGAAAAGTAAAACTAGAAACTCCCGAGGGATATCTAGCTCCTTTAAGGCTGGCCTTAAAGGATACTACATCAAAGGCTTTGATCTACTTTAATGGAGTCTTGATTGGTAGGTATGCTGACGTTGGACCACAGGAAGATTTCTATATCTATGAAGATCTAGTTAAGAAAGAAAATATCATTACTATAGCTGTGGAGGGAAAAAAGAAAAACCCCAAGCTGGGGAAAGTATCTATATCTCCCTATTATATGGTTAAGAAAGTAGATGTTGAGTTATCCCAGATTCGGTAAACTAAGTTGCTTTGTGCCAAAAATTCATTTTTGCACTTCTCTGAGACTATGATTTCATTCTAAGATACAAGTTAGAATGGTAATTGTTGGCGTACCTTACCTATAAAGAGAGGAAGCTTATACTATCTTTTTAACCCAATTTTCCCATGTGGTGGCGAAAAACCGCATAAAATCTATCGGAAATTTCCGATTCGGTAACACACTTGTCTTTTATTTCATGTTTTAGTTTAACTTTTTATAAGATTTTTGGGAAGATAAGAAATTATGCCAGGAGGGAAGAACAAAGGTAAAAAGATGAAATTTTCTTTAGGGTGATATCAGGGGAGAATAATGACAACTCAAGAGCGATTCAATAAAGCGATGCATTGGCAAGAAGCAGATCGAATACCTAATATGGACTTTGGCTATTGGGATGAAACCATCCCTATCTGGCATGAGCAGGGATTGCCTGCCTATGTGAAAACCAATCAAGATGTGGAACGATACTTGGGCCTGGAAGGAACCGAAATTATCCCTTCCTTACCAGTAGTTAATGGTCTGTATCCACCCTTTGAGTATAAGGTTCTAGAGGATAAGGGTCAGAAGAGGATTGTTCGGGATACTGAAGGAACTATCTGCGAGGTTCTTAAAGATGGCAGTTCTATACCCCGTTATATCAGGCACACTTTAGTGACACGTAAGGATTGGCAAATATTAAAACGAGAGCGGCTAGACTACACCCGAAAAGACCGTATCGGCGAGGTAAAAAAAGTAGTTGAGGAAGCACATCTAGTGGGAATGCCCGTTCGTTTTAATGCTGGTTCTCTCTACGGTTGGTTGAGAGACTGGATGGGCGTGGAAAACTTCTCTGTTGCCATAATGAATGAAAGAGAGTGGATTGAGGAGATGATGGAGCATTTGACCGAAATGACTATTTACCTCATTGAAAAAACTTTGCCTGAAGTAAATATAGATATGGCCTGGTGGTGGGAAGATATGTGTTTCAATCACGGGCCTCTAATATCGCCCAAACTTTTTGAAGAGTTAATGGTTCCTCGTTATAGGCGTATTACCGATACTTTAAAAAAATATAACGTAGACATTAATATACTGGATTGCGATGGGCAAATTTATCAGTTGGTCCCTGGTTGGTTAAAGGGAGGTATCAACTGTATGTTTCCTATTGAAGCAGCTCACACGGATCCAGTAAAATTACGTAAGGAGTATGATAAGGATATTCTTCTCATGGGAGGGGTAAATAAGGTAGAATTAGCCAAAGGTAAGACTGCTATTGATCAGGAATTAAAACGGCTGTATCCGCTGATGGAAAAGGGAGGATATATTACCACGGTAGATCACCGTGTGCCTCCTGATGTTTCCTTTGAGAACTACCTCTATTACCTGGAAAAAAAGAAGGAGATTTTGTAATTACAGAGGAAGATTGCAGAAAATTGATAAGGAAAAGACTAATGCCAAATAAAACAGAAAAATGCGTAAAAGGCACAATTTCTCATAATAAGTACAGTCTCGTTATTAATGATAATCAGCCGGTAACGATCCTTTGCAGTTCTTTATTTTATAAAGTCTGCCAGAAAACCCCGTCCCTTGGGGGCGGGGAGGATGTCACTCCCGCATTCCTAAGGGACTATGGAGGGTGCGGCAGGCCATATCCTTAAGTTGACCGGTTGCCCGCCAGTTCCAGAGGAGTGCTAATTCTTTAGAAAGCTGGGTGCGACCTCAGGAGGGATGGGCCTTGATCATTTCTCGAATAAACTTGACATCTTTAGAACTTACTTCTCTTCCTTGAATAATCATGATTTTTTCCATAACTCAAGGATAGCATAAAAAAAAGAGTTCTTGACTTTTTTTGTCAATGCAAAGTAATTATGTCATACTTTCTGTAAAATAGAAATGTCATACCCCAACCGTTAAAGCTTCCATCTGAGAAGTGTGTGTGATAAAGTAAAAGGGGACCACTTAGGGGGTGTTGTGATAAAACAAAAGGGGACCACCTGGTCAAAAATTCGGTATACTGATAGAAAATAAATTATCAGTTACTGGAGGAAGGAAATGGTGGGAGTGGAAGATAAGGAAGAAATGAGAAAGCTGTATTTCAGAAGACACTGGAGCATTCGGAGAATTGCCCAAGAATTTCATCGCTCACGAAAAACGGTAAGAGGAGCTCTCAATGATAGTGGGCCTTCCAAGTACAGAAGAAGAGTTCCTCTCCTCCCCAGAGGGTAATTGGACCAGTGAAGCATACCATCGATGGGTACCTGGAGCAGGATAAGACGAGCCCGAGGAAACAGCGCCATACCGCCAGAAGAATCTATCACCGATTGGTTGAAGAACACGAGTTCAAGGCCTCGGAATCTACGGTAAGACAATATGTTATTCCAAAAAGCCTTTTGTCTCAGCCTTTCCCTTTGAGAGGCAAGAGGCCTTCTTTGAAGGACACCGGCGGGCCTTTGAGTTCTTCGGAGGTGTTCTTCATACTGTTATCTGGGATAATCTGAAAACTGCCGTCAAGAAGGTTCTTGAAGGAAAAAACCGCATCGAACAAGAGGTCTTTATCGCCTTCCGTTCCCACTACCTTTTTGACTCTTCCTTTATTACCCCGGGTCAGCCTCATGAAAATGGGAAGGTAGAGAACCTCGTCGGATATGCCAGGAGAAATTTCTTTGTTCCCCTGCCCCAAGTAGAGAGCTTCGATGAACTCAATAGCCTGCTCCTTAAAAAGTTCCAAAAGGAAGAGGAACGAGTTCTTGCCGGATCCCAGCAAAGCATTGGTGAGATGTCAAGAAGAGAAAGAAAAGCTCCTTCCCTTGCCCAAGAGATCTTTTCTCTGATGCACTTATCATCCCGTGAAAGCTAGTTCCTTGAGTTACGTCAATTTTGAGAGAAGTCAATATTCAGTTCCGGCGAGATACGCTTATCATAATCTGGTGCTCGCAGCCTTTGTTTTTCCAAAAACAGCAAATATCTCCTTGGCAACTAACCGAAGTAAATTATAGTAAAAAGTAGGTTACTGTATGGCTTGTTCTACAGATTAATCTCTGTTAATTACTGAAAAAAGTGAAAATCTATCTGAGGTTCGCAAATAACAATAAAAAGGAATTGTTTTATGGAAAAGAGCAAGAAGGTAAAAGAAGATCTTTTAACAAGACTGCGAAAAATTAGAGGACAGATAAATGGTTTAGAAAAGATGATCGAGACAGGCGCTCCTTGTTCTGATATTTTAATGCAAATTAGTGCGGCCCGCGCAGCAGTTGGAAAGGTAGGGATGATGATTATGCAAAATTACATAAGAGATTGCTTTACCTCCCAGAGCAAAGAGATTTTTGAGGATAGAATAGAGGAACTGATTAAGAGTTTTTCCAAATTTATAAGATAGGTTCTTCCCAAATGACCTATCCATTTTCTCCCTCTCCCTGGTGGTGAATCACTTACCTAACTGGCGATTACCATATCTTTGGTTACTTTTTATATGATTCAACCAATACCCTTTCGGTTGTATTATAGATGATTCAATTCGGGCTCTTGACAAAAAAATTTTATATTGTAATATACTATAGGGCGTAGGGTATATAGTGGAGGAAAGTTATATACTGATAAGCAAATAGCCCTGAATCAGTTAATCAAGTTATCCCTCTATTATAAAAGGAGGAAAGGTTAGCTGATTTTTTTTAGCCTAGATAGTGAAAAAATTCACAAATTAAATGAAGTCCAAAAACGAGTTCAATAAGATAGGTAGATATATATTAACCCTGATTTCTCTATTTATTCTATGGATTCTATTAACTTCCACTTTAGCCTGGGAGGAGTTAACCGTAGGTTTTATCTTCTCGGCATTTATTGCCCTTTTTACTTACAGTTATTTTACCAGAAAGGGATTTTCTGGGATTAGTTTCAAGAAAGTTGCATATTCCCTCCTCTATATACCAATTTTTTTCTGGGAAATGTTTAAAGCAAACTTTGATGTTGCCTACAGAGTGCTTCATCCTAAAATGCCAATAAACCCAGGGATTGTCCAAATTAAAACAGACCTTAAATCCGATATTGCAAAACTAATTTTAGGAAATTCCATAACTTTAACTCCAGGCACTTTAACCGTAGAAATCATAGAAAATAATTTGCTTATACATTGGATTAATGTAAAAGACGAAGATGTTAAGAAAGCAACAGATATTATTGGAAAAAGGTTTGAAAAATACCTGAAGGTAATTTTTAAATGATTTTGTTAATTTTCTTTGCCATTATTACAGTTGCGGTAATTCTGGCTTTAATTCGTGCTGTAAGGGGACCAACATCACCGGATAGAGTAGTTGGCGTTGATATAATGATAACTGTTACAATAGCATTTATGGTCCTTCTAAGCCTTTTTTTTGAAAGAAAGATTTATCTTGATGTGGCTTTAATATATGCAGTGCTCTCCTTCGTTGGAGTAATAGCTATAGCTCGTTATCTGGATAAAGGATTATGAACCAAATAATAGGTTATGTGATAGCAGGGATTGGGGTAGCCTTTCTTTTTTTAGGTGCTTTAGGAGTATTTAGATTACCTGATGTATATAACAGACTCCAGGCTGGAACAAAATGTACGACGTTGGGAGCATTTTTATCAATTATTGGCGTAGGTATAATTGAACCCGCCTGGTTTTTAAAGTGTTTAGTTATAGCTGTATTTATCTTACTTACCAACCCTATCAGTGCCCATGCTCTTGCCAGGGCAAGCTATAAAAGTGGAGTAAAACTGTGGGATAAAAGTGTTGTTGATAAATGCAAAGAATTTGAGGAATGTATTAAAGTAGAGAAGGAAGACAAATGATTTTTCAGTTGATACTAATCTTGATTATGATTATTTTAGCAATTGCGGCATCTTTATTTAAAGACTTAATAAATGCTGTAGTTACGTGTGCAGGGGTGAGCTTGATTACCTCTATTCTATTTTATTTTCTTCAGGCACCGGATGTTGCTATGGCCGAAGCTGCTATTGGTGCAGGGTTAATTACAGCAATACTTATCATTGCCATAAAAAAAACGGAAAGATACGAGAAATGAGAAGGGTAATCAGTATCATTATACTCCTTATAATCGCTGGTGGATTGATTTTAGCTTTTTCCCAGATTCCCTTTGGCAAAAATAAAATAAATGTAGCTAATTATTATATTAAAAAAGGAATTGAAGAGACCGGTGCTGTTAATATAATTACCTCGGTTGTTTTAAATTACCGAGGATTTGATACTTTGGGTGAGGTCACAGTGCTATTTATAGCTGCTATTGGCCTGGGAGCGGTTCTATTCGTGGAAAGGAAGGTTCAAAGGAAGGTATCCAGTAATAAAGAGGATAAAATCAAAAAAGCAAGTTTAATCTTACGCACCGGAACACAATTGCTCTTTCCCTTAATTCTTCTTTTTAGTACTTATATCTTTGTTCATGGGCATCTCACTCCAGGAGGAGGATTTCAAGGAGGAGCAATTTTTGCCTCAGCATTTTTGTTAATGTATTTGGTTTTCCCAAAGCAAAGTATAAATAAAAAATCATCAAGTGTGGCTGAAAGCTTAGGCGGGCTGATTTTTGTAGGGATTGGACTTCTCGGTCTTATCTTCTCCGGCCATTTCCTGGCTAATTTTTTACCTAAAGGGGTTCCTCGTACCATTTTTAGCGCCGGTATTATTCCAATTATATATATTGCTATCGGATTTAAAGTCGGATTTGAAATTACCGTCATAATTGATAATTTACTGGAGAGAAGTAAATGAATTTTCTCTTTAACTGGATGTATTATTTTGCTTCAGGAGGTTTAATTTTAGTTGGTCTTTATATTGTACTGGTAAAAACAAATTTAATTAAGATAATTATCGGAATTAATTTCATTGAGACCGGGGTAAATATCTTGCTCATATCTATCGGCTATATTAAAGGAAGAACCGCTCCTATATTCTCCACTACAGACATAAATCCTGCTGATGTTGTAGATCCTGTACCTCAGGCTTTAGTATTAACTGCTATTGTCATTGGAGTAGCTGTATTAGCTTTAGCGCTTTCTATTGTTATTAGAGTTTATAAGCATAACAAGACCTTAGATGTCACTAAGATAAAGGGGTTAAAATGGTAAATCCATCACTTTTAGTCGGCATACCTTTAGCTTTTGCCTTTTCTATTCCTCTTTTTAGCCTCATTTCTAAAAAAATTGAAAAATATATTCCTGTTGTAGCTTTATTAATTAATCTCACCATTAGTTTTGTTCTGATTCCCCAGGTTTTGGAAAAGCCAGTTGTTGTATCTATTGGCGGTTGGAGTCCACCTTTTTGTATTAACCTGGTGATAGGACCTTTGGGGATTTTTCTTGCCACTCTTATCTCCGGCATCGGCTTTCTGATTTCTATATATGCGGTGAGTTATATAAAGAAAGAACCCACTCAGAAATACCATATGCTCTTTTTACTACTGATAGTTGGTGCGATAGGCATAGTCTTAACCGGTGATATATTTAATCTCTTTGTTTTCTTTGAGATCTTGTGCATCTCCTCATATGCTCTCGTTGCTTACAACAAGGATAAAGAGGGAACAGAGGCGGCAATAAAATACCTGATCCAGGGCTCAATTGGATCCAGTCTTATTTTAATTGGTATTGCTCTTTTGTACGGCTTTTTTGGAACACTTAATATGGCAGATATTGCTAGCAGGATAACATCGGTTGAACCCACTTATTTATTCATTAGCTTAGCTTTTCTTATTACTGGATTTGGAATTGAAGCAGCCGTATTCCCTTTGAATGCCTGGCTGCCTGACGCTCACTCATCGGCACCTTCCTCAATCAGTGCTATTCTTTCTGGTATAGCCATCAAAACTGGAGTATATGGTATAGCCAGGATGATTTTTACCATTTTTAATGCAGGAAGTATATTAACCTTTATAGCCTTTTTGGGCCTGTTGACTCTTTTAATTGGTGAAATGTCTGCATTTAGACAGGATGATATAAAAAGGCTTTTAGCCTATTCCAGTATTGGTCAGATTGGGCTAATTGTCTTTGCTCTGGGGATAGCGACTTCCCCGGGAGTGTTTGCATCTTTATTTCAAATAGTCTCTCATACTCTGGCTAAAACACTTCTTTTCCTGGCTGCAGGGTATATGATTTACAAAGTGGGTTCCAAAAGTATTACTTCCTTAAATGGAATGGGCAAAAGGATGCCTTTAACTTCCTTTGCCTTCGCTATAGGTTCTTTCTCTCTCATTGGCCTTCCACCTTTTGCTGGATTCATGAGCAAACTTTCAATAGTTTATGCTGCTATACAGGTAAAAAAGCCGATTTTCTTAGCTTTTATCGCTATTGCCTTAATTGCAACTGTTATTGAAGCTGGCTATTTCTTTAAAATTGTACAAAATCTTTACTTTAAAAAAGGGGAAAACATAGATAAGATAACCGAAACATCTGGATATATATTGATACCAATAATTATCTTAACCGGAGCAATCATTATAATCGGAGTCCATCCTCAATTTATTACCGGTTTACTTAAAGAAGCAGCTAACGAGCTTTTAGGAAGGGCAACATACATCGGATGGGTTCTGGGAGGCACATAAGGTGCAGCTTATAACTATATTAATGGTCTCTTTTCTTGGAGCTGGTATAGTCTATTTAGCAGGTAAATTCTTTGGAAGAGCCCGTAATCTTCTGGCGGTTTTAATATCTTTAACACCAGTTGTATTAATTAGTTTAACTTATAATCAAAAAATCTCTACCAGTTTTTACTCCCTTCCCTTTTTAAATCTATCCCTTGGCTTAAGAATAGATTCTCTTTCCTGGTTTTTCGCTATCGCAGTTGCCGCGATTGGGTTCTTATCAGTTATTTTCTCCTTAGAGTATATGAGAAATTACCAGAGGCTAAATTTTTATTATTTTATGATGTTATTTGTTAATGCAGGAATGCTGGGTATTGTCCTTAGTGCTGATTTTCTTTCCTTTTATATTTTCTGGGAGATAATGAGCTGGAGCACTTATCTTTTAATAAGCTACAAGGGAGGAAAAGCAGTAGCTGCTGGATTAAAATACATTGTTATGTCAATTGCTGGCTCTGTAGCCATGCTCTTTGCTATCGTCAATTTGTATGCATCTTATGGGACACTGGAAATTTCCAGTTTAGCTTCTCTTCTGCAAACCGCCTCACCTGGATACATTCTTTTCCTTTTGCTTATGTTTGTAATTGGTTTTGGTGTTAAGAATGCAATCTGGCCACTTCATACCTGGCTTCCTGATGCTCATGCTGAAGCTGTATCTCCTTTTTCAGCGATTCTTTCTTCAATTCTGGTGAGAATGGGAATGTATGGATTCCTTTTGATTATGTATGGTATAGTAGGATTAAATCTTTTACAAAGGTTAGGTTATGGACTGTTAAACTTTAACTATATACTTTGCTGGATTGGAGCTATTACCATAGTTATCCCAATATTCATTGCTATCCTCCAAGACGATGCAAAAAGATTGGTAGCCTGGTCTTCTGTTGGCCACGGAGGGTATATGATTTTAGGAATTGGAATTGCCACATCCTTAGGCTTTGCTGGGGGAATATTTCATATCCTGAATTACGCTATCTGTGTAGCAACACTTTTCTTTGTGGCCGGAGCCATAGAATATAGAACTGGCGGAGTAAGAGACTTAAATGAACTGGGGGGGTTAATTAAAAAGATGCCCGTTACTTTCATAGCAGGCTTAGCTGGCATCTCTGGTCTAATTGGCATTCCTCTTACCAATGGTTTTATTTCCAAATGGCTAATCTATAAAGCCTTAATTGTGGGAAATTATCCGTTTTTAGCTTTTGCTGCTCTTATAGGAACCTGGGGAACGATTTTATATGGGTATAAATTCCTTCATAACATTTTTTTGGGACAGCTTCCAGAAAAATACAAAGACGTGAAGGAAGTACCGTGGACGATGCAGCTTCCTATGATTGTTTTAACCCTGGCCATTATTTTATTTGGCATTTTTCCTGGAATTCCCTTAAAAGTAATTTCTATGATTGAGAAATCCTTTGGAGTAGAACCTTTTTCTACTGCTATGTTTGGTATGCCGCAAGGAATTGGAGAGTTGAATACAATTAATATTCTGGCAGCAGTATTAGTAGCCGGCGGGGTTGTTTATCTCTTATTCTCTCTATCGGCAAAATCAAGAAAGGTTAGCCAGGAGGATAGCTATGCCGCTGGCTCATTTGTTCCTGAGGAGAAATATCAGTACAGTGTACGATTTTATGACCAGGTATATAGAATAATTGGGCCTTATCTTCGCGATGTGGTGGATGATTTTTACTATTGGTTGGCTAGAAAAAGTAAGGACTTTTTCCAGGTGGTAAGGCAAATTTATACTGGAAATATAAACACCTATGCTTTGTATATTATTCTCTTTTTAGCCTTTCTAATTTTTGTTAAGTTAGGACGGAGCCTATGGTGATAAGTGCTGTACGGATGATTTTTTTACCTTTGATAGCTCTTGTAATTGGAGTTTTCTTCTTAGGCCTGGCAAGGAAGGTAACTGCCAGAATCCACAGAAGGTATGGTCCGCCGATTTATCAACCAATTATTGATATTGTTAAACTAGTTAATCAAGAAAGTATCTCCCACGGTAGAATATTTGATATTGGGACTATCTTGTCTTTAGCTGGTTCAATAGTTTTAGTTCTTTTTATCCCCTTTGGTGGGATTGCCCCTCTTGCTACCTCAGGTGATTTGCTTGTTGTTATTTATCTTATGCTTCTTATGCCAGTTGGAATTGCTCTAAGTGGTGGAGAAGCAGCTAATCCAAATGTAAGCATAAGTATATCTCGTAAAATGATGCTTGCTCTTGCCTACGAGGTTCCCTTTCTCTTTGCTGTTCTGGCAGTTATGACCTACTACAAAACTACATCATTGATGGAGGTTGTAAGGGCTCAACAAAACTCCTTTTGGGGAGCGGTTTACCTTCCCCTTCCTGCTCTAGCTTACTTTATGATTCTTCCAGCAATGCTGGGGATAAGACCTTTTGATGTAGTGAGTGCACCTCAGGAGATTGCCTCAGGAACAGCAGTTGAGTACGGAGGAAAATACCTGGCTCTCACAACTATTGAGCATGCCATTCATACATATATTGTGGTTGGGCTTTTTGTTAATCTTTTTTTGGGTGGAGGAAATCCATTTATCTTTTTTGTTAAGATGCTGATTGTGTTTTTAATCGGTCTTTTTATTAATGCAGTCTTCCCCCGTCTAAGAATTGACCAGGCAATAAAATACTGCTGGAAGTGGCCGACTATACTAGGATTAGCAGGATTAATTATAGCTTATATTGTGGCATAAATGCCACCGCTACTGTTACGGTATAAATGCCACCAAATCGTAGCGGTGCGATTTATCGCACGATTGAATACAAGGTTGTAGTAGCGGTGCGATTTATCGCACAATTTAATTTATCACACATTCAAATGAGACGAAAAGATATAAGACTTAAACATTGTAACTATAAAAGCGATGGTTATTATTTTATTACTCTTTGCACAGCATTTAAAAGACCTTTACTCCAGCAGTTTGAAAAAACAGCAGAGCAAATACTATTATCATTACCTAAGAAAATCAGAGGTGTTACCATCGATTATTACGAAATTATGCCAACACATTTGCATGTGATATTGATTTTTGAGGATGTGGAATTTCCTCTGGGAGAAATTATAAGAAGGTATAAAGCATTAGTTACGAAAGAAGTAAAAGTGAAGCCTTTCTGGCAATGGAACTACTATGAACACATAATTAGAAGTGAAAAAGCACTTTATATGATTCGGAAATATATCCAGGAAAATCGAGAAAAAGAGAGAATAAATTTGCAATCTGTTTATGTGTGATAAATCACACCGCTACTATTTATCGCACAATTCAATACAAGGTTGTAGCGGTGCCATTTATGGCACAATGTAGCGGATAACAGATGGTGAGTGGTGAGTAGTTCCCCTTATGGGGAGAGGGATAAAGTGAGGGGAAATTAACCATCTAACCAATTAATTTACTATATAGTAGTTTGATTTGGGGTTAAAGAATGGATAGAAATCAGATTATGAAATGGTTTAAACAGCCTCATGAAATGTCCCAGAAATACTCATTGTGGGTAGTTTATTTTTGTACGGGATGCGGAATTATAGAGATTCCGCCGGTAATAACTTCCAGATGGGATGCAGAGAGATTCGGTGTTATTCCTGTAGCTACTCCGAGGCAGGCTAATTTATTTTTGATTACAGGCTACGTTTCAGTAAAAACTTTAGGGGCAATTATAAGAACCTATGAGCAGATGTCTGCTCCAAAATATACTGTGGGTTTTGGTTCCTGCCCTATAAATGGTGGGATGTACTGGGACTCTTATAATACTATAAAACATCTGGATAAATATATCCCTGTAGATGGTTGGATTGCTGGCTGTATGCCCAGACCCGAAGCAATATTTGTTGCCGTAACTCATCTTTGGACTATGATCGATAAAGGAATGGCCACAGGATACATTAAATATAAAGAAAAATACAAGTCCTATCGCAGAAATCAAGAAAAAGCTCTGGGAAAACTTGAATGGCCACCTTTATATTCAATGGAAGGTAAAGATGAATAAATTATTAAAAGGAGAGCTGGAATCAGCTTTTAAAGATGTGCTGGTAAATATTCTCGAAGAGACCAGATTAACTGCAACTGCCCCAAAGGATGCAGTCCTATCTATTTTGAGCTTTCTTAAAAACAAGGGATATGACCATTTAGCTCTTATCTCCTGTGTGGACTGGATTGAGGAGAAAGAATTTGAACTAGTTTATGTCCTTACCTCTTACTCTGAAAAGGATAGGAAAGAACACATTATTTTGAAGACAAGAATTCTTAGGAAAAAACCGGAATTTAAGACAGTCATTTCGGTTTTTAAAAATGCTGAACCCTATGAACGGGAACTCCACGAGCTTTTTGGAATAAATTTTGAAGGTAATGAAAGACTAACCCCCCTCTTTTTAGAAAGGGATTATAAGATACCCCCTTTTAGAAAGGATTTTGACACAAGGGAGTATGTCAAAGAGACTTTTGATAAAATTCCTTTTGTTGAGGAAGAAAAAGAATGAGAGAGCTTGAACTTTATTTTGGTCCCCAGCATATGGGGATGGTGGGAAATATGAGTATCACTCTGAAGGTAGAAGGTGACAGGATTTTAGAAGCTCAAACGAATCCAGGCTGGCTACATCGAGGCTTTGAAAAATTGATGGAATATAGAACCTGGATACAGAATTTTCCCATGGTTTGTAGAATAAATGTAATAGAACCCGATTCTATGGAGATGGTATATGCCATGGGAGTGGAAAAATTAGCAAAAATAGAGGTTCCAGAAAGGGCAAATTATATAAGGACTATTGTTCTGGAGCTGTCTCGATTATCTTCCCATTTATTTGGTTGCTGGGCCTATGCTAATATGCTTGGGTTTGATACAATTGCTCAATGGGCAATGTATCACAGAGACCTTGTTCTAGACCTTTTTGAAGAACTCACCGGCGCTAGAGTATATCACATATACATCTGGCCTGGAGGAGTAAGGCGTGATTTACCGAAGGGATTTAAAAATAAAGTCTTAAGCACACTACATACTATAGGGTCTTCTGTGCCAGACTATGATGCCACATTTTTTAATAATCGTCTGTTTTATGAAAGAGCAAAGCAAATAGGAAAAATAACTGAGAAAGAAGCAAAAGAATTGGGAGCCACAGGTCAAATTTTAAGGGCAACAGGGATGAAGTTCGATATTAGAAAAATTGAACCTTACGCTGCATATGATAAAGTGGATTTTGAAATTCCTACCAGAGAAGATGGCGACGCATATTCTAGGGTTTGGCTGATAAGGGATGAGATGATTCAGAGTGTCCATATTGTAATGCAATGTCTGGAGAAAATCCCTCAGGGCGAAGTCTATAACCGAATCCCCAATCCATTTAAATGGAAAGTAGCGAAAGGAGAGGCCTATGTAAGAGTTGAATCCTCTCGAGGAGAGTTGGGTCTTTATATGGTAAGCAATGGGAAGGATAAACCTTATCGGGTACACTTCAGAACTCCTTCCTATCCGCATGGACTACTTATCTTAGAAAAACTCTTAGAGAATGCCAGTATTGCCGATGTAGGTAATACCATGATAAGTTTATATGTAGTTGCTCCGGAGATAGACAGATGAAAGAAAAATTAAAAAACGGTGGAAAGCCTAGCCTTTTAAGTCCTTTTAAGGCAATTAAGTATCTTTTCAAGAAGCCGGTAACTTTAAGGTATCCTTTTGAGCTTAAGGAGCCTTCGATGAGATACCGCGGTTTTCATCTTAATGACTGGGATAAATGCACAGGCTGTGGTAACTGTGCTGATATATGTCCTAATGAAGCAATTACTATGCAAGAAATCCCTGAAATAGAAACAGAGCCTGGGAAGAAAAATGAAAGACCCCAGATTGATTATGGAAGATGTTGTTTTTGCGGTTTATGTATAGATATATGCCCTCCCGGCTCCTTAAGGCTTTCCAGGGACTATTTTCATATCCACTTCAAGACGGGTACCTTTAACTTACTGGCAAAGGATGAAAAGATAGATAAAGAAAGCTTTTTACCTCTCGATAAATATTCCGTATTAAAAGCAAGTCTAGCGCATCGTAAGAAAGATAACGAAGGGTTTGCACCCGATCTTAAATATTCATTATTTGAGCCAGAACGTGTGCCTATGCCCCAGGTTAGGCCGGAGGAGAGAAAACTCTCCTTCATAGAGCAAGTTTTAGGATACAGCAGGGAGGAAGCAAAGAGAGAAGCATCAAGATGTCTTGAATGTAAATTATGTGAGGAGGCATGTCCGGCACATTTAAAGATTTCTGATTACATAAGAGCCATTTATGAAGATAGGCCTGATGAGTCTTTGAAAAAGATATTTGAGGATAACCCCATTCCTTCCATTTGTGGAAGGATATGTATGAAACACTGCGAAGAAGCTTGTTCTTTAAGTATAAGGGGTGAGTCGGTAGCTGTGAGATGGTTAAAGAGGTATGCCGCTGACACTATTGAAGATTATAAGAGAACACTGGAACTTAAGCCAGCCAAAGCCACCAGTAAAAAAGTTGCTGTTATAGGAGCAGGTCCGGGTGGCCTCTCCGTAGCATATTTTTTGAGGCTTAAAGGTCACAATGTAACTGTGTTTGATTCCCTGGCCGGGGGAGGAGGTATGATGCGGATAGGACCACCTCCTTACAGATTACCCCTGGAGGCTATCGATAAGGATGTAAATCATATCGCTTCCTTGGGGGTTCAATTTACATTCAATACTACCGTAGGTAAAGATATTTTATTTGAAGATATTATGAAAGAGTATGATGCAGTTTATTTAGGCATAGGAACCACTGTGAACCGCTCAACTCGGGTTAAAAATTCTGAAAAGTGCCTCCTGGCTCTTAACTTCCTAAAAGAGAATAAAATGGGGAAAGGGTTAAAAGTAGGTAAAGAAATCATTGTAATAGGAGGTGGGAATGTAGCATTAGATGTAGCCAGAGAGGCACTCAGGATTCAATATATGCAATATCATAACCAAAAAGTGATAACCAGGACCGTTTCTTTGGAAGACTGGGATGAAATGCCTGCAACAGAAGAGGAAATTGAAGATGCCAAAGCAGAAGGTATACAGTTTAGCCCTGGATGGGGTCCCAAAGAGGTTGTTCTGGATGAGAAAGGCAGTATCAAGGGGCTTCTATGTATGAAGGTAAAGTCGGTATTTGATGAGGAGGGCAGGTTCAGGCCTACATTTTATCAAGAAAATGAGACCTTTTTGAAGGGAGATATGATAATTGAAGCAATCGGGCAGGCGCCTGATTTCTCATTTATACCGGAAAAACTCTTTAAGAAACTTGAATTTACTGAAAGAAAGAAGGTAAAGGTCAATGAAAATGGAATGACTTCGATTCCCAGGGTATTTGCCGGAGGAGATATTGTAAATCTAAATTTGGATGCTGTGACTGCTATTGCGGACGCCAAAAGTGCTGCTGAAGGAATAGTCCTTTACTTACGCTGCTCTCATTCTTTCTAAGTCACAAAACTACCAACCGGGAATTCTCCAGCAAAAATTAAGTAGCTACACTTTTTACATTCCTAATTAAGCCCACATTCATCACTTAAAATGTGACCGAAAAGTTATTAAACCCAACTTTCCGAATGATTAATGAAAATAGGCATCAATTATGTGTGATAAAATAAAAAGGAGTCATTTTCAGGCGACTTGATGCTTGATGCGGTTTGCGTGTTGACTAAAGTGATAATATTAAGTATTATATGGGTACTTCTGTTTTCCAAGCCTATAAGTCATTGCCACTACCACATTTGTTATAAATAAGGTTTAAATTAAGTGAAGAGGACAGAACAGGTAAAGTAATTACGGCCTAAGAATACTAATTCAGATTAAAACAATACAAGGAGAAATAACTCATGGGAAAGAACGTCGTTGTAATAGGAGGGGGACCAGCCGGCACCACGGCAGCTATTAGCGCAAGAAGGTACTACCCAAATGCCAGTATAAAGCTCATTCGTCAAGAAGAGAAAGCTTTAATTCCCTGTGGCATACCTTATGTTGTTGGAACCCTTGGATCTTTGGAAAAGAACCTCATTCCCAATACGGTGTTTTCAAAAAACAATATTGAGCTAATTGTGGATGAAGTCACCTCTATAAATAAAGAGGCAAAAACTGTTTCTACGATTACCCATAGCACTATTGGTTATGATAAACTAGTATTGGCAACCGGTTCTTCGCCTCTGATTCCTCCACTGCAAGGTTTAGACCTGGATAATGTCTTTGTGGTGAAAAAAGAAATAAAGTACTTGCAGAAGTTCTTAGATGCCTTAGATAAGGCTAAAGATGTCGTTGTCATTGGTGGAGGATTCATTGGATTGGAGTTTGCTGATGAGTGCAAGAAAAAAGGTATCGAAAATGTAACAGTAATAGAACTACTTTCTCGCTGTTTACTTTTAGCTTGCGATGAGGAAATATGTAAACGTGTAGAGCAAAAATTAAAGGAAAGAGATATAAACCTTTTAACCGGCAAAAAGGCAAAATCTATACTTGGAACAAAAAAAGTAGAGTATGTTCAACTGGAAAATGGAGAAAAAATTAAAGCAGACCTGGTAATTTTAGGCATAGGTGTCATCCCCAGTGTGGAGCTCGCCGATAAAGCTGGTTTAAAAATAGATAAAAGAGCGGGTATAGAAGTTGATGGCTTCATGAGAACGAGTGATGAGAATATCTTTGCCTGCGGTGACTGTGCTAAGAAAACCTGTTATCTAAGTGGTATGCCAGTAGCTATTCGGCTTGCCTCAGTTGGCACTACCGAAGCTCGCATAGTTGGAGCAAATCTATTTAGCACTCGTAAGAAAGTAGAATGTGCCATAGGTATATTCTCCACCTGTTTTGGTGACCTTGCAATTGGATCTGCCGGTGTAACAGAAAACAGAGCTAAAGAACTAAACATTGATGTACTAACAAGTGAGATTATTGCTCCGGATAAGCATCCGGGTAATATTCCGGGAGCTAAAGAACTAGGAGTAAAGCTAATTTTCGAGAAAGATACTGGTTTACTTATTGGGGGTCAGGTTTATGGAGGCGGCTCAGTTGGTGAGTTAATAAATTTCATTGGTGCCCTTATTCAACACAAAATGCGGGTGGACGAGATAGCAACATTCCAAATGGGAACTCACCCAATGCTAACTGCTTCCCCCATCGTTTATCAGATTGCAAATGCTGCTGAAATTGCCTCAACGAGGAGATAATAAGGAAGTCAAGAAATACCTCAGGACAATTTCTTCCGTCGCTGTGTTCGTATATGGTATATCGTAAGAAAAAACTTTAAAATACACAATGCAATACTATTCACGCATTTTTTCTTTTCGGGAAAAATATAAAAGACTTTGAAGAAGGAGTGGCTTGTATGCCTATTATGGAAATAAACATTATCCCTTTGGGAACAAAGACTTCCTCGGTGAGTAGATGTATAAAAAAGTGCCTTGAATGTATTAAGAAAAGAGAATAATATAACATATGAGCTCACCGCAATGGGCACTATTGTGCAGGCAGATTCATTAGATCATCTGTTTACCTTAGCCAAGAAGATGCACCGGCAGGTTCTAAATGATAAAAAGATAAAGAGGGTGGTAACTGCAATAAAGATAGATGACCGCAGAGCCAAAAAATCAACCATCTCGTCCATCTCCCCATTTCTTAAGGTTCTCATCTATAGTTCCATCGGGTAACACATAATCTGGAGATACGTATCCCTCTTCCTCAAACCTTTTCTTTCTCACACAGCCCTGGCCTTCATTCCAACAATACTCCTCTATCCACTTTTTATCTAGTAAGTCTTCATCATAAGCTTTTTTCATACCAGACGTTTCATTATACCACCTACATACTTTCTTATTCCTCATTTTTATTATCCTTCCTCTCTACAAATTCATATTTTTATATTGTCATATGGTGCGGAAGATACACAGAAATCCTCCACTTCCTCTCCGCATTTTTGTTATAAAATTTAAAAAGAATGAGAATGGAATAATGCTTTTTGTACTCGGATTAATTTTTGAGAGAATCTTAGAAAAGGTCTTTTAAGTATAACAAAGAATATTTTTTGATGCAACTAAACTTGACAAAAATTATTTACATTATATAATAAAACAAAAATTGTGAGGAGGACGCAATGCAGGATGATAGGCCAGTTTATCCTATAAGTGTCGCGGCAGAACTTTTAAATGTCCATCCTCGCACTCTTAGATTATATGAAAAACGCGGTCTTATTAGCCCTAAAAGAAGAGGTAACAAAAGGTTTTTCTCTAACAACGATCTTCACTGGATAAGATGCGTAAGGGAGATGATTCATGAAAAAGGGTTAAATATTGTGGGAATAAAACGTCTTCTTTGTCTTCTTCCCTGCTGGCAGATTAAAGGATGCACTGAGAAAGAAAGGAAGGAGTGTTCTGCCTATCAGGATAAAACTGAGCCCTGCTGGGAGCTTGTTGAAAAAATCTGCCCGGAAAGATTTAAGATGTGCAAGAAGTGCAGTATATATAGGGAGCAAAAGAGATGAAATATAAAATTTATTTCCCCCAGTTCGATAAGAAAGCAGACCTTCTCAAGGGAAAAAATATTTTAAACTATGCAAAGGAGTTAAAGATACCCATAGGCTCCAGCTGTAAAGGACGAGGGATATGCAAGGAGTGCAGGATCCTCATTGAGAAGGGATATGAAGTTTTAAACGAGAAAACAGAACTTGAGAACGACTTAAATGAGAATGAGAGATTAGCTTGCCAGGCTATTATTAAGGATAACTCCACCGATATATATATAAGGCTCTCACATCAGGGCAGCCTTGAACAGATTGCTACTGAAGGAGGAAAAAAGGAAGTAAAACTAAACCCTTTAACTAGAAAAAAAGATAACAGAGTTTTATTTGATGATAAGAAAATTGACAGTTATCGGAATCACATTTATGGAATAGCTGCAGATATAGGGACTACCACCATCGTGCTTCATTTAATGGATTTAGAGAGTGGAAAACTCATTTTTACCTCGGCCTTTGAGAATCCTCAGAGAATAATCGATGGAAATGATGTTATAAGCAGGATAATGTATGATAGAGAAAAGCCAGCCGCTCTTTATAAAGAGCTAATTTCTTGTATCAATGAAAAAATAAGTACGATGCCCTGTGATGAGGATGAAATATATGAAATGGTGGTGGTCGGCAATAGCACTATGAGGGATATGTTCTTTGGCTTAGATGTCCAGAGTATTGGAGTTAAACCCTTCAAATCAGTGACAGAATTAAGGAGAGGTTCTACTTTTTTAAATAAAAGAGGCTCGAACTCTTCTTTAAGGATAAATAAAAATGCCAATATTTATGGTGCCCCTCTAATAGGGTCGCATGTAGGAGCAGACACTACAGGCGTTTGTTTATCCACGGGATTATTCGATGAATCTAATCTGACAGCTATAGCCATAGATATCGGGACAAATGGGGAGATAGTTTTAAGACATAACCACAAGATAATAGCCACCTCTTGTGCAGCAGGACCAGCTTTGGAGCCCATGCCTGCATTAAGGGGAGCAATTCAAAGAATAAGTATAGATAACGGAGAGATAGGATGGAAGACTATAGGAAATACAGAACCTGTAGGAATTTGTGGCTCCGGGATAATTGATTTGTTAGGAGAGTTGCTCAAAGCTAAGGAAATGGATAAAAATGGATATCTTGTGAATAAAAAGGTATTTAAGATAACAGATAAAGTTCAGCTAACTCAAAATGCAATTAAAGGCGAGAATGGTTTAATGTGGAGCAAAGCCGCTATCTCTCTTGGAATAAAGGTGCTGTTGGAGGAAGCAGGAATAATAAGCACTGATGACTTAGACAGAGTCTATCTAGCAGGCTCCTTTGGCTCTTATATTGATAAGAAAAACGCGAGAAGGATAGGACTGATACCTGCAATACCGCTAAGAAAAATAGTACAAGTAGGAAATGCTGCTGCCCAGGGAGCAAAGGAAATACTCCTATCCAAGGAAAGAAGAAGACTTGCAGAAGAGTCGGTAAAGAAGGTAAAACATATTGACCTTGAGTTAGTCCCCAATTACGGGGAAAGACTCATGCTTGATGAGCAAAACTTTAAAAAGTTAAAGCTTCCTTAGAAAGAGAACAACAGGTAGGTTTTAAGAGAGGGGGAAGAAAAAAGGTAAATTAGATGTTGTAGGGAAGACACACCTGTGAGTTTAATAAAAAAAAGGGAATCAAATCGGTTTTTGAGAAACTTAGTATTAAAGGTTATTAAAAGGTAGTGTCAAAAATTATATAAAAGAAAAGGATACGTAAATGAAAATTACTATTATTTATGACAACGAGGTTTATAAAAAAGGTTTAAAGTCTAATTGGGGATTTTCTTGTTTAGTTGAAATAGAAAATACTCCCAGAATTCTTTTCGATACAGGAACAAGCGGTTCTATACTTCTTGATAATATGAGAAAACTTGTTATAAATCCTGAATCTATTGGTGAAGTTTTTATTTCCCATGCCCATTTGGATCATACTGGCGGACTTTCAGATTTTCTTAAAGTAAATAAAAATGTCAAGATTTATATCCCAATTTCATTTTCTAGTCTATCTAAAGCAAAGGAAGTAATTAGCGTTAGCGCTCCTCTTAAAATTCATAAAAATGTTTTTTCTACTGGTGAGCTTAAAGGGATAGAGCAATCTATGGTAGTTAAAACAGAAAAAGGATTAGTTGTAATTGCAGGATGTTCTCATCCTGGAGTAGGAAATATCCTTAAAGCTGCATCACAATTTGGAAAAGTTTATGCGCTTATCGGTGGTTTACATGGATTTAAAGAGTTTAGTTTACTTAAAGATTTGGATTTAGTCTGCGCTACTCACTGCACTCAATTTAAGTCAGAAATAAAGAATTTATATCCCCAAAAATATATTGAAGGAGGAGCAGGTAAAGTAATCCAACTCTGAATTATTTTTAATATGGGAATGTCAAATTCGTATAAAGTAGTAATAGAAGAAGAAAGTAATATGATTAGGTTAGGAATAATTGTATTTGGAGAAAGAAAATATGAAAATTAAAATTTTGGGGACTGAATCCTTGGGGGTAAGAGGCTTGAGTTGTTTTGTAGAAACGAAAAGTCACAAAATACTAATCGATCCGGGTATAGCTTTAGGTTATATAAGACACAAATTACTTCCTCATCCTTTTCAAATAGCCATAGATGAAAGAATACAAAAAAAGATTATAGACAGATGGCAGAAAGCTACTGATATAATAATAAGCCATTTTCATGGTGATCACACCCCTTTAGTAGATGCGAATCCATATCAGCTTAATATTAAAAGAGTAGATGGGTTAAATCCAAATGTCAGGATATGGACCAAGGATGCATCACATCTTTCCCCAGTTGAAAAGAAAAGAGCAGAGTCTCTTTCTCTTATTTTAAAAAAGGATTTTATCTCAGGAGAAGGAAAGAAACAAGGAGAGGTGACTTTTTCTAAATCAATGCCTCACGGAGAAGCATTTAATAATTTAGAAACGGTAATGATGACTAAAATAAAAGAAGATGACGTATTTGTGCATGCCCCTGATATTCAACTTCTTAATAACGAATCTATTTCTCAAATATTATATTGGCAACCTAACATAGTATTAGCTGGTGGGCCACCTCTTTATTTATCTAAACTTTCTAAAGATCAAGTTGAAAGAGCTTGGTATAATGCCATAAAGCTTTCACAAAAGGTTGATACCTTAATTCTTGACCATCATTTAATGAGGAGTTATGAAGGAGTTAGATGGTTAAAACGTTTATCATCTGAAACAGAGAGAAAAATTATATGCGGGGCTGATTTTATGAAAAAACCAAAAATGTTGCTTGAAGCCAAACGTGAAAGTTTATATAAAGATATGCCTGTCCCTGAGAGGTGGCACGAAGCTTATGCCGAAGGTGAAGTCAATACTGATTATTATTGGAATTTAGCTAAAAAACTTTATAAACATTTAAGTCTTAATGATTATTATAATGATTAAAAATGAACTGCATTGAATACAGTAGTGAAATCTCTTCTCTAAAAAGAGCAATCAAAGGATACGCTTGTAGGTTATAAAAATTACCTTCAAGTTTTCAAAGCCTATAAGCCATTGCCACTACCACATTTGGTATAAATAAGGTTTAAATTAAATGAAGAGGGCGGGGTAGCTAAGCAGTTAAGGCATCTGAGTTTTTATTAACCACTGCCATGTTCACCTCCGGTGGGAATTATGAGAAAGGGGGTTAGTTTTCCATGAATTTTGAAAGAGAAGAGGTATTGAAAATAGGTGAAGTGGAAGGTAAAACTTTGCTAGATATAGGGGCAGGACCTTTAGCAAATATTGCTACTAGAGATTTTAATTGTCAGGTTACTAATATTGATATTTCAGAGAGAGCATTGAGGGAAGCAAAAGCAGAAGCATCGACAGAAGTCAGGAGGAAAATTAGGTTTGAAAAAGAAGATGCCACTGCTCTTTCTTATCCAGACAATGCTTTTGATATCGTAGTTAGTTATGGAACTTTGCATCATGTTGCTGTAGAGAAAAGAGAAGATTTTATTGAAGAGGCTAATCGCGCGGCCATAGAGAAAATGATTATAGTAGAACTTAACCCAGCTTTTTTTGAGGAAGTTCATTCTAAAGATCCTTATCAAGTAGTAAACCTCTCTTGGCTAGAGAAAAAGTTAAGTGGTCTGGGGAAAGTAGAAAAGTATCAAGGAGAAGAAAGGACTATTTTTATTATCAGAAAATATTAATAGCACGTTGAAAACTAGAAAGGAAAATGGGGGATGACAGAGAAACAAAAAATAAAGGAACTTTACGATCTTTTACCTAAGTTAAATTGTGGTTTTTGTGGATTTGGAAATTATGGACAATTTGCCAGAGCAGTAGCTGAAGGGAAAGTATCACCTTTTGGTTGCCGGTAGAATCCTCGGATAGGTTATAGAATTAGTGAAATTATTGGAGTGAAAGTGCCAGCATTTGGTTATGGATTTTATCAATCTACTAAAGCTCCAGTTTCTCAGACAGTATTAAAAGAAGAAGTAAAAGGGTTATCTCAGAAAATAGATGATGTTTTGGCTAGAATTGAAAAGTTAAGAAAGAGATAAGTTGACAAGCTAAAATAGTTTTTCATGTCTTCTGAAATTTTATTTGAATTTTTTCTGCTCGGCTTCTTTGGGAAGGAAAAAAAGGGGGGGGTAGATCTCGAAAAAGCCACCGGCAATGAAGATTGCCAAATTCGGGTTAAAGATATTCTGTTCGAGCCGGAGCACCTTGAAATCTACAAAAGCCTCAAAATTCCTTCTGAGATTATGAAACCTGTAAAAACATGGCACACTTCGAATATAGTGACTGAACGGACGCGCAAACTACCATAAACACCACATTTCTTTGTAGAAATGCAGAAGTGAGGTTAAAACAGAAAAAGGATTAGTTGTAATTGCAGGATGTTCTCATCCTGGAGTAGGAAATATCCTTAAAGCTGCTTCACAATTCGGAAAAATTTATGCACTTATTGGTGGTTTACATGGATTTAGAGAGTTTAGTTTACTTAAAGATTTGGATTTAGTCTGCGCTACTCACTGCACGCAATTTAAATCAGAAATAAAGAATTTATATCCCCAAAAATATATTGAAGGAGGAGCAGGTAAAGTAATTCAAATTTAAGAAGAAATCACTAAATTATTTTTGATAAAACTCATTCATACCGGAAGGATATAAAATGTACATAACTAATATCAAAAATATAAAGGAGTTAAAAACTCCTCATAACAAATCAATTAGATGGCTATTACCCAAAGAAATAGGAGTTCCAAATTTTGAGATGAGATATTTTGAGGTTAAAAAGGAAAGCCTGCCTTCGGAAGAGAAACACCCCTGGGAACACGAAATATTTGTAGTAAGAGGAGAGGGCATTATAAAAAGTGGAGGGATAGAGAAGAAAGTTAAACCTGGAGATGCTATATTTGTTCCTGCAAATGAACTACACCAGTTTTCAAATATTAAAGAGGAGCCTTTTGGCTTTATCTGTATCATTCCTAATGGGTGTGAGGATAACGTTAAGGAAAAAAAATGAAAAAAGAAAAAATTCTGAGGTACGGACAATTGGATTTTAGCCTCTGAAACCCGCATAAGTTCGAGCATAATTTGTTGTGATTAGATTTTTTCTCACTTTCTCTCAAGGTTTGTTTCTGATATAATCAGAACAAAGC
>Ga0315547_1000329_pt1 | contig 49847 bp, 29 predicted proteins | sample SalMarSW160240MG_2_FD_202542 | JGI IMG/M metagenome (GOLD analysis project Ga0315547, IMG submission 202542) | Salt marsh sediment microbial communities from the Plum Island Ecosystem LTER, Massachusetts, United States - Salt Marsh Sediment SW1601-240 ...
CAAAGGGGATGTGATAACCTGCCAGGTCGCGCCGTGGGATGGCGCCGACACCGGCACATCGAAGTTGAGTAATTCCGTTACAATTCGCAACGGCGTCCCCTCGATTTCGTCGGTGTCGGTCTCTCCCACGACCGCGTACACCAACACAACTCTCACCGCGACGCCTTCGGGCTGGTCGGACCCGGACGGCGACTCTCCCGGCTACAGGTATCAGTGGAAGAAGAACGGCGGCAACATCTCCGGGGCGACGAGCCCAACCCTGGCGGGAACGAACTTCGTCAAAGGGGATGCGATAACCTGCCAGGTCACGCCGTGGGACGGCGACGACACCGGCACGCCCAAGTTGAGCAATGCGGTAACCATACTCGATGCCTGCCGGACGCTGAACCTTGTGGCGGGGTGGAATCTGGTTGGAATTTCTCGGCAAGCGATCAATCCGTCAACCTCGTCCGTTTTCGGCGGCGTAGCTGTCGGAACTGTATGGGGATGGGATGGCGCAAGGTATGTGCCAGCGGCAACCCTTGAGCCGCTACAGTCCTACTGGGTCCCCACCGTGGCGCCGGCTTCCGTGGAATACGATTGCTTGCCCGTTTCCGATCCTTCGCCGAACTTTTCCCACACCTGGAACATGTTCGCTGTCGCCGACGAAACACCGCTTCCTCTGGACTACGGCAATGTGGTCGGCTCCATTTGGGGATGGGACGGGACAAAGTACGTGCGAGAGAACTCCCCGTTGCACCCGGACAAAGGCTACTGGGTGGCAACACAGACTATGGGAACAACCGGCTCAGCCCGCCCTCCAGCAGAATCAGATGAGGGTATCGTGGGCTTGACGTTGAATATGAAGCTTTCCGGGGTTGAAAAGGGGTACTTGGAGCTTCGTCTGCTTGACGGCGATGGCTCGCAAGTCCTTGACCCGGCGCCGCCTGCCTCGCCGGATGGTTTCACCTGCTACATTCTCGGAGAGGGGCCAACGCCCTTCGACCGCCTCTCGAAAAAGGTCTCGATTCTTCGTGAGAACTCCGAGCGTTTCTCGTGGACCGTGGTGGCTCAGGTCCCGGCGGGAGAGGAGTTCTCGCTCTCATGGGATACCTCCAGTTTGCCCAAAAATGTAGTATTAACAATAGCCGAACTAAACCTCGAGGATGCCCTGCCCAAAAGCGGCTCGTTCTCCATGGCTGACAGGGAGAATGTTTCGTGTTCGGCGACCGTTCCCTCGACCTTCGCCTGGAGAGTCGAAGCAACCTGTCGGCTAAGGGCCTCCAACGATGCCGATGGAAACCTCATCGCTGACGATTGGGAACGCCAATATTTCGGGCAAGCAGGATGCGACCCCGAGGGCGATGAAGACCACGATGGCATGACTAACCTGGAAGAGTTTACCGCTGGAACTCGCCCCACCGACGACTCCCATCTGCTGGCTATTTGGATCATTCAGAAGACCGTTGACGGTAATGGGATGGTGGTGTCGTGGGAATCGGCGACCGACAGGAAATACCAGGTTCTTTACACTGATTCCTTGCTCGGAGAGTGGCGCTGCCTCGGTACCGAGATCGAAGGGACGGGCCGCATGATTATCATTCAACACGACACTGGCATCGCAGACACCCCTCACCGCTTCTATCGTCTTCGGGTGTGGTAGAACTCTCGCGATTTTGCCGCTGGAGTGCTCACCGTTAATGATGTCAGAGAAGGAAGAACGCCCGCCCGGTGCATTTCTTCGCTGCTGGAAACGCAGAGCACAAGATACGTTGAACTATTGACGGCCGACCTCGGCAACTGGCCGAAGGTCACAGGTCAGACGTATTCCCAATCCTTGAGCCATTGATATTCGGCCGGCAGTTTGGCCCACATGTCGCTGGCGGCATTGTCCAACTCTACTTTTTCTTTCAGGTCGAGCTCACGGCGCTCCATCACAGCCTTGGCTACATTATCCACCTCGCTGGCGTTGTTGAAACCGGGGATTGGCAGCACGGTGTTGGTGTACAGGATGTACCGAATGGCCAAACGCGCTCGTCGGTAGTTTTCCTCCCGGCCGCGTGTGAATAGCGAGCCGGCAGCAAAGGGCTTTATGCCGAAGGCGCCCACATCGCACTTTTTAAGAGCCGGGAAGAGACTGTCTTTCGGAGCGGCCTTGCTCATGGTCGTGAAAGGAAAGAGAATCACCTCCACCTCGGGGAAGTATTCGATGATGAACTTGAACCAGCGGCGGTCGTGCGAAGAGAACCCGATAAATCGCGCCTTGCCTTGCTTTTTGGCTCTCGTAAGCGCCTCAACGGACTCGTAGCTCGTGTTGAACGAGTGTCTGCCGCCCGGCTCGTACATGGTGATCCGCCACAGGTCGGTGTACTCCATCTTCGCCCTCCTCAGCATATCGTCCAAAACTCCTATCAGCTTCTTGGCGGTGCGGAACTCCGGGTTGCGCGGCTCCCGGCCGGTTTGCGAGATGCCGAAGTACACTTTATTGCGTCGCCCAGCAAGGGCTCTCAAATCCCTCTCCAGCTCGCCGCTGCCGGTACTGTCTATGAAATTGATGCCAGCGTCTAAGCAGTGGCTGACGATGTCGTGTCGCTCCTTGTCCCTGCTTCCCGAGTGCCCCCCCAGACCCACGGCCGAGACCATCAGATTGGTCTTGCCAAGCCTGCGGTACTCCATGTTCGGGTTGTAACTCAAAATCTTGGACGTATCAACGGCCCCGCCAGCGGCGGCCTTGGCGCTTTCGCCGCCCGCTACGCCGAGACCTGCGGCCACGCCCGCTGCAACTACTGCGCTATCGCGAATAAACTGGCGCCGAGTTATTCTTTTGTCCTCCATCCTTAATCTCCTTTCATAATTGTGCGGGTCCCACCCGGTTCCAATATTTTGCCTGAGTTCCGACAGAAACCCCGCTTGAGTATGGGCTCGTGTGGGGTTGCTATACTAACATTTCCCTGTCAATTGTTCCGCGGTTAATGTGCCTGAACTCTCCGACAAATCGGCGTGATGACACATCAGCCAAAACTCACTGTCTGCCCTGCCGCGTCTATTCATCCGGTTCTGCGGCTGCCGCCATCCAGTGGACAGTATTCTCAATGATCCTCAAGGGAATCGGCTGGAAGTACACTTTGAAAGTCTCGTGCCCCGGCCGAAAGTAGAACAACTTGCCCTTGCCAATGTTCCACACGGAACCGCTCGGGAAGCGTTCCCCTATCTCCCACCGCTCTTCAAAGACGACTCTGTCCGGGGCCGGGACGTGAAAAGGCTCGTCGTACATCTCGGCGTGCGGTATGGTGAACTTTCTCGGAATCCCCTTCGCGATCGGATGCTTGGGCAACAGCGTGGTGAAGTGACTGGGCTTGCCGTCGGCTCTGTAAGCGGGGAAACAACAGTTAGGCAGCTTAAGCGTGATCTCGGTGGCCCCGTCCGGCTTCTTGTTATAGGTCGCAGAGGGAGTCAGGGGCGTGTTCCGTTTCGGTGCTTCAAACCGCCTGCCATCAACAAACTTGAACGTCGCGGTCTTTCTTTCCGCTTCGGGCAACTTCTGGAGGGCGTCTTCCATCGCTCGTGCGTTCATCGCCTCGACAAATGGCGTGGACCAGTGTGCCGAATGCAACACAATCAGCGATAGCTTCCCATCCTTAATGCGTTGGACGATCTGCTTCCCCTTCTCCGAGGAAATCTCATCTTGTCGGACGTGCCCCCACCAAATTAGCACGTCGCAGTTGTCAAGCGCCTGTTCCGACAGACCCTGCTCGGGGTCCCCCAGACTCGCCGACTTGACCGATATTCCGGGACGGCTCTTGAGGTAAGCAGCGATCTGATTGCCCAAGAAGTTGGGGTAGGCCGTCTTCTGTTTCGCCTGCTGCTCGTCCCAGACAAGGACCTTCACTGGATCAGCCAAGGCCGTGCCGCACTCAAAAAGAACCCATGCCATCACCCCAATTCGACAAGCGACCTTCATCACAGACCGATTTCCCATGTTGCCCTCCTCGCAATCTCGTCTTGCTATTGATTATGCTGTTCCGTATAAGGGCCTGAGCTTTTTCGGTGAATCCACAATGAATGCGGTGGGCTCGCCACCCCTATCTCGCCCAGGCTGGCACATGCGTGCGAATCATTGTCGTTCCGACGCGCTTGTGTGAGACTTCCTCAAATCGGCGAATGCCATAACGCCTCCAGCAAGAAGGTGGCAAAGAAATGCCGGAAGCTGCGCCAACTCCCGGATGCTTCTCTTATCCGCACTTTTATGCCTCATGCCGAGGCGAAAGTCAAGCCCTTTTGGCTGCTGGTTGTGGCTGCGGAGTCGTGGCATATCCGGCTGGCTTCCTTCAATTAGGTCGCTGTCGTCATTCCGCCCTGCCGGGCTTTAGCCCCGCCTTGGCGGGGCTTCAGCCGGGCTTCTCGAACAACGGATTCATCCATACCTTGCCACGGAAATACAGCGGCATCCTGGTTGCTCGCATCGGGAGAGATAGTGGGAGCGAGGTCAGGCAGTGTTTGCCTCAGTCGCGCCGCACAGTCCAATATCTCGCGATGGTTGCGCGTGCGCACGTTTTGACCCGAAAATCCTCGATCATCACCCCGACAAAGATTATGTTCCAACTCGTCGTGTTCCCGCGGTCGTAGGTCTTGCCCGTTCAGCGTCCTGCCGGGTTTTCCTTTGGCTTCCGTCAACGCACGTTGACACGCCCGCTCATCCCAGGTATTCTCAGTACGCGATGCTCGTGTGAAATATGCCTATGATGTTTTGAGTGCGTCGCTGCCGATAGGGAAATCGCCTCAACAACACGGAGGAAGGAACGCCGGACAATACTTCTGAAATCGGCATCGAGGTGAGTGGGCTCACCGTAGTTCAGCTCGCTACATGCCGAACCAGCAATGGCTTGGTCCGTTAGACTTCTAACCGACAGAAGCGGGCTGCAAGTCTCAATCAGCATCAAGCTGAGCTTCGAGCATTGCCTCACCATTAACACCCGATAGAGAGGGGGAAAAATCATGAAGCAAACAAGCCTTTTGTTGACTGCTTTTTGTGTGGGCTTGTCCGCGATTTCCGCTGAGTTCGCAGGGGCGGCGGACGAGATGCTCACGGGTAGTCGTTTCGTAAACTCCATAGGCATGGAGTTTGTCCGCATCGAGCCAGGTACGTTCCTGATGGGACACGACAGAGAGCGTGAACTTCCTGATGAAGTCCTGGATGCGAAAGAAATGGGGGGCAGAAAGATCTGGCTTCCTCGAAATGGTGACTATGATGAGCATCCGACACATGAGGTCACAATCAGCAAGCCGTTCTATACGGGTTTGGCCGAAGTGACCAACCAGCAATACGAGCAGTTTGATCGGCTACACGCGCACTCTCGCGGAAAGAACGGATTTTCCATTGATAATGATGAGGCGGTTGTTTTCGTGAGCTGGCCAGAGGCAAGGGCCTTCTGCGTTTGGCTCTCGGAGAAGGAAGGATTGCCCTATCGCCTCCCAACCGAGGCGGAGTGGGAATATGCATGCCGTGCTGGGACAACCACGCCTTTTTGGACCGGCAACACGTTGCCCCAGGAGTTCATCAAGAACCCCGACAACAGTTGGTATCCCTCCCTGCCGCGCTCGCGAGGCCGGCAGGAAGTGGTAATGCTTCACGTGAAGAAAACGCACCCGAATCCCTGGGGCCTGTATGACATGCACGGGAACCTGGAAGAATGGTGCTATGACTGGTATGGCTCCTACGAAAAGGGGAAACAGACCGACCCGGTAGGACGAGCCGACGGCGATTTCAAGGTGACCCGCGGTGGTAGCCACGGAACCGTTGCTTATTATCTGCGCTCGGCCAACCGCCTCGGCACGCTCCCCGAGGACAAAAGCTGGTTTATCGGATTTCGTGTCGTTATCGGCGAGCTTCCCAAGACTCCGCCCCTGCCGCCGATGGTAAAGCCCAACTACCAGCAAAACGTCGAGCAGGAGATACCTTCCGACATTGCCAAAGGACCCGCTCCGACGAAACCCTACTTCCGCGGGCCGCGAAACTTCGTGAAGATTCCGGCGCCTTCTTATGGCCCGATTTTTCACAGTCACAACCATCATTCCGCCATCACCGAATGTCCCAATGGCGACCTTCTGGCGTTGTGGTACACGACCGTGACCGAACGGGGACGTGAAGTAGCAGTTGCGGCGAGCCGGATACGTTACGGGGAAGATGAGTGGCAGCCGGCTTCCCCGTTCTGGGACGCTCCGGACCGGAACGACCACGCCCCAGCTCTATGGTACGACGGCGATAGAACGATTTATCATTTCAACGCGCTTTCGACCGCGGCAACATGGGGGCCGCTTGCCATTATCATGCGAACCTCGACCGACAATGGCGTAACGTGGTCCAAAGCCCGCCCGATCGTCCCCGAGCATCAGAGCCGTAATCAGGTCGTAGAGTCGGTATTTCGGACAAAAGAAGGGTATCTGGTGCTGCCCGCTGACGCAACGCCAAGCGGGAGCGGTGGAACGGCTCTTCATATCAGCCGCGACAATGGCAAGACCTGGTTCGACCCGGGCGGGACGATAGCTGGTATCCACGCCGGTGTGGCCCAAACCCCGCCGTCGGGGGGGCTGATAGCTTTCGGTCGCGGCAACGAAATGTGGGAGGGCTCGACGCGGTTCTTCCCGAGCAGATGGGAGGGGAAAAATGACGGAGTCCGTTACATGCCCATGAGTGTTTCCGAAGACCTGGGCAAGTCTTGGACCTATATGCCGAGCGTTTTCCCGCCCATTGGCGGGGGACAACGATTGGTGCTCCTGAAGCTCAAGGAGGGCCCACTATTCTTCGCCTCGTTTGCGAACGAAAGCCGCCGGGGAATAACTCCGCGTGTCGTGGTTACCGACGTTTCCGGCAAACAGCGTCCGGTGACGGGGCTATTCGCGACGGTGTCATATGATAGCGGTAAAACATGGCCCAAGATTCGTTTGATCAGCGACGATGGGCCACCCCATGAGATGCTTGGCTCCGATGGAAGAACAAAATTCATCATGAGTCATAGCAGTGCGGAGCCGAAAGGTTACATGTCCGTATGCCAGGCCAGGAACGGCGTGATTCACTTGACTACCAGTTGGAATCATTACGAGTTCAATCTTAAGTGGATCCAGACCCCGCCGCCAGCCCCGCCAAGGCGGGGATCAATGATAGACCCGTTTTCGTTCTCAAAGAAGAGAGGGGCTGGGCGGCGCCCAGCCTGAGCCATCGCGACACAGACAACTGCGTCGTACAGGCACGTTCAATCTTTCCGGCAGAAAACTTATGGAGTCAAGACGTAACCCCTCACTTACGGGCGGCTATAGGTGAAACCGCAGAGTGCGTAAAGAGAAGTGCCTTGGGCATCTTGCCCCTGACTGCGCGCAGCTCAGGCGGGATTCCACGCCAAGTTCTCCGGATAAAGAACAGCCCCGCCGAAAAGACGGGGCCGTTTGACTCTACGCTCGCTGCGAGATCATTCCGAGCGGACGCGATAGTATGCGGTCTCTTCAGTACCAGGAGGGGGAACGATGGTCACGGATGAGCTGGTGTCCGTGATCGGACCGTTCAGTTCCTCCCAGGTAAGCAGGTCAATGCTGCGCTCGATGTAGTAGTCTCCGGTGGTGCCGAACTCGCTCCACGTCAGGGTCAACTGGCCGTCAGCGATGCTCACTGTCTTGATAACTCCCTTCGGAGGAGGCTCGGTCGGCTTCGGGTCGCCGGAGACCATGACGTTGTCAATCGCGAACCACCAGTCCCACGAAGCATCGTAGAAACGCCACCTGAGCTGGAATGTCTTTCCGTCGTAAGCCGACAGGTCCAGTTTCTCGGGGGTACTGTCAACCGCCGGATCGAGGTTGGGGTCAATTGAGTTCACGTTGTAGGACAGCAGCTTGACCCAGCCGCCGCCGACCTCCCGGATGTCCAGCTCCGCAATCTGGGTGTGATCCGCGTCGTCAGGATAGACCCTGAAGTTCTTGCTGAAGTCGAGCTTCAGTCTTATGTAGTCGGTGCAGTCTATGTCCGGCGTGACGAGTTCCTCGTCGAGGGCGGCTGTGCCAACGAGGTCGCTGTCGGAGATGACGTAGTTGCCGGTCATGCCCGCAATCGCGGGGTCTCGGTCTTCCGTCTCGTCGCCCAGGTAATCGCCCGCGGTGTTCCACAACCGCCACCCGACATCCGGCTCGCCGGAGCCATTGGTCACGTCCCAATTGCCCACAGTCTCCAGATCGTTCCAATCGTAGAGATTCGTATAACCCTCAAAATCGTCCTCGAAGATGGCGTCGCGACTTATTTTCTGGTTGAAGCCGACGCCGATGGTGTCAATGTTCAGGCCTCCGGAGACCAACTTCACCCTTAGCGTATGCTCTCCCGGAGTTGTGCGGAAGGCCTCCGCCAGGGGCGCCCAGACGAACGCTTCCCAATCGCCCGTGTTGAAGCTGACAGTCCCGAGGAGGCCTTCATCCCAGTACAGCTCAGCCGTCCCGCCGCTCGGCGAGGCTGCCTTGATTCCTATCATGGCCCAGCCGTCCGTGGGCTCCCCTGCTCCCGGCGCAGGAACATCAAAGGTGTACCGCAGCCAGTCGCCCACGGTCATCCCTCCAACGTTCGGGGTATCCACCCGAAGCTCCGTGAACACATCATCCTCCGGTCGGTAGGCGCGCGCCGGGTCGCCCACGGGCCAGGTGTTGTTGAAATAGAAGTCGTAATCCGCCGGTGTGCCGACTGTGTCGGAGTCCGGCGCCTCATTGGCGGCGGGACAGTTTTCCGATCCGGGGTATTGCCCTCCGCCATAGTTGTAGTTCTCCGCCTCCCTTGTTATCGGCAGGGTTACCGTGGCGGGTTCCGTGGCGTCGCTGAAGGGCCCTTCCACGCCGTTCTTGTTGACGGCTGTGATCTTGTAGCTGTACGTGCTCCCCTCGACGACGCCTTCCGAGTAAGAGGTCTGCCTTGTAAACGCTACCTCCTCCCAGTCGCCGCCGTCCACGCTGCGATAGACGTGATAGGCATCTGCTCCTTCTTCCGGCGGGGGACTCCAGCTTAACTGTGCCCCAAGCATCATGTCCAGGCTTACATACTGAGGCGCGGAGGGAACGGCATACGTCTCGGTGTCGCCGAGAGTGTTCTCTCCGTTGACATCTCCCCTGAACTCCAGCCCAGCGGTAGTGCCCGCCGGAACCGACACTGAATAGGAGACCTTCGCAGAAGAGACGCTCCCAAAAACCCAGGTCAGCGTTCCTGCGCCCGGTGTGCCGCCGCCATCATCAGCAACCGTCACGCCTTCCGGAAGGATTTCCCTGACGGCTATGGTTCCCGGGAGGTGGTCGGGGTCTGCCCTCACCGAAACTTGAACGTTTACGGTCCCCGGGGAAGCATACGACACGGGCAGAGCCCTCAGTCCGTACGCAGCCGGGAGAGGACTCCGGACAGACAGGGCGTACGAAAGGTCGGTGAATGGAACGTCGTTGGCGTCGGTGATCCTTGCCGCAATGCTGTTCCCTCCTTCCCCTTCCTCGAACCTCAGCGTCATGGAGTTGACTCCCTCATCGAGGGTGAACTCCGAGGAACGCTCAACGCCGAGGTCCCAGGAGTTATCGGTATGAGCCAGCCCGCCATTGTTCCAGATGCGGACCTCATCGTCGTAACGGGCATGCACCCGCGCCTCCCGTTCATCCGGCGAGAAGATGTAGATGTGGTAAATCTGGCCGAAGTTGTCAAGAGCCTGGCCGGCTCGCAGTTCCCACATGAACCAGCCGTCGTCCCTGTGGACGGGCGTCCATACCATCGGATTGACCGTCGTGCTTATGCCTGTGTCGGTGAAGTCGTACGCCTCGCCCTCCACAGGATTAACGTTCGCCTGCCCACCCCAATCCGCGAGGTAGTCGTTGGTGTCCAGGCTCAGGTCCAGCGGGCCGAGAAAACGGTCCTCCGGCGTATTGCCCAGGTGCAGGAGGTCCTGAAAGTAGTACGTCGGCAGAGGCTTCGTCTCAAACACGGAGTTCGTGACATTGACGTTGACCTCGTCGCTGCCCGTGCCGCCCTCGCCATCGTCCACATCCAGCCGGAAGGTCAACCGCTGCACGTACGGCCATATCTCAGGAGCGATGAAGGAGCATGTTGGGGCAGCGGCGTCGCTCAGAGTCACGTCCGGCCCCGCGGTTTGACTCCAGGAATAGGTCAGGTTGCCGGTCGCAGTCAGGGAGCCCGTGCCGTCGAGACTCACAACGGTTCCCTCCTCCACCGTCTGGTCAACGCCCGCGACAGCCGTGGTGGTGACGTTCTTCACCGTGATGCGGACATCGTCGTCCGTTCCCTCGTTAGTGCCGTCGCCCGCCGTCAACGAGAAAACCAGAACGGTATCTTCCTCCACAGCCGGAGCGGTGAAGGTCGTAACGGCAGCGGTCGAGTCGGCGATGGCCACGGTCGGCCCGCTCGTCTGGGCCCACGAGTAGCTGGTAATATCTCCTATGAGCGACATGGTATAGCTTCCGTCGAGAGTGGCAGTGCCGTTCTCCGGAACTTCTGCGTCCAGTCCCTGAACGACGAGATCACCTCGCGCCTGGTTGCCATAAATCTCCAGCTCCGCTATTGACGTGAAGGTGTTCATGCCGCCAGGCGTCCCGAAGATTCGCATCCCTGTGCCTCTGACGGTCCCGAATGTGATTGTATATCTGGTGAAGTCTTCTCGGCCGCCGGAAGAATCAACGAAGTCGTAGTCCGGGATGAGCTTTACATTCGGAGCCTCCACCCATGTGGTCCCATCCTCCGTGTACTCAACGGTTAGGTCCGTAAACCATCCGCCATCGGAGTAAAACTGGCCGGTGTAATACGCTATCTCGTCGAGCCACAACGGGGTATCCCAGGTATATCCCCAGAAATCCTCGGTCTCGGCTGCAGTGCCGTAGCTGTCGGTGCTGCTCTCGACGTTGCCGTCATTCAACGCCCCGACGGCATTGCCATCGTAGTCAAAAGTCGCGGAAGGCGGCGTGCCTCCAGTCGGCGCCGGCAGCGACAGATTCCGCATAATAGTCATGGAAACCGGGTCGGAGACGGCGCCAATTCCATGATTGTTCCTCCCCGACACTCTGATGGGAACCACGTTACCGGGGTCCTGATCCTTGACCAGGTATTCGAGAGCCGTAACGTTCGGGGCGACAGGGACCCAGACCGTGGGGTAATATTCTATCTCTATCTGGTAAGCCTCCGCGTCGAAAACGTTGTCCCAGTACAGGCAGAAGCCCCTGTCCGTCCGTACCGTTCGCAGGTTACTGGGGGCGATCTTGGGCGGGTTGGGAGCACGGGCCATGACCAGACATTCGTCGGTAGTTGTGCCCGTCTCCGGGGATTCCACTGTCAGGCGGAAAGTCAGAGTGTAACCGATGTCGCGGACCGGGCAGTCAAAGCTACAGGTAGGCTTGTCGGAATCGGTGATTGTGACGACCGGCTCGTCGGCAATGATGACCTGTTGCCAGGCAAAGCTGGTGGCGTCGGGGGGGGCCGCGCCGTCCAGGCTTACCGTGTCCCCAGCCTCGACCCACTGGTCGTCTCCGGCGTTGGCCCCGCCGACCCAGTTGTACAACTGGAGGATGTCCTCCTCGCTCAAGGCCCGGTTGTAGATGCGGACGTCGTCAATCATGCCGAGGAAATTGTTGCCGGTCTCATTACTCATGGCGATAAGAACAGTGGCTGTGTCTGAGGCGCCTGGCAGGCTGATATCTGCTACAAGCTCACCAGCAGGTTGTCCATTGATATAATACCTGTGGTCGCCATCCACCACCATTGCAGCAACGTGTACCCATTCATTGAGCGGCACTGTTCCGGTGCTGTTCGAACCAACGTAAGCGCCAGCGCTGGTTGTGCTGAAATGCAGTGTCCCGTCCACATAAGTGTAAAAGCTATACGATCTGGGATCATTGGACTTTGCAAGAATCCCTTGCCAGTCACCACCAGCGCTGTTATGCCTCGAAGCATTTATCCATGCCGCTACAGTGACTTCGGTGTCCACCGTCAGGCTCGCGGCATGGGGCACCTCCACGAAGTCATCGGTGCCATCAAACTCCAGAGCGCCACCTAGCTGGCCGGCCACCCACAGCGGCCCATTCATGAGGGTGCCATGGTTGTTGTTGCCGGAGCTGTCTTCGGCGGTTGTGCCCTCGCCCTCGTCAAACGTCCAGTGCCCGACCAGACCTTCCTCGATGTCCGCATTTGCGACACCCACAGCCAATCCCACGCTCAGAAATACAGCCCAAAACATGCAATTAAAGATTCCTTTTCTCATTTTGAGACCCTCCCATTTTTTGTTACATAATTATTGCCACGATAGCCACTAAAGTTAATGATAAAGACGCTCTTGGCGATTCTGGACACCATCGGGTATCGTTTACCATTGCTCATCTTGAGACGCCTTTTTCGGCTGACAGAACTTTTACTGCGCCGGGGATGGAGAGGACAATACGGCGGTTTTCAGGTGAAACGAGTAACGGCGACGTCACGTCAATGTCCACCGCATGCACACCACAAGACAGTAGCTTACCCACACCATTGTCTCCCCAAAGGATTCCGCCGTGCAAAAAGCCTGGACGCTGTGAAAAGGCAAATCGTATGATGGACACAGGGTTCATCGAATAACTCTGTTATTTTAATCCAAGAATAACCGCGCGGTATAGTCGGTTGTCAACCCTTTTCTCGGTTGCGGCGCGATTCCTCAGTCTCAGGGGGAGATGAACTCACGGCAGAAAGCGCAGAGAGCGCGGAGAGAATATTTGCCTATCTCCAATGGAGGGACAGGACAGCCCCACGGGCGGCTGAGGACCTTGTGGGGACGTTCCGTTTTCGCGTATGGCCAGCTTTCGCCTCTGTGTGCCGTCAAGGCAAAATGATAGCGTGGCGCTCGGATGTGGCGAGGCGCCCTCGTGCCACGGGCGTCTCGCCCGTGAACACTCATGGGCAAGATGCCCATGCCACGTCCCCGTGCGCGCTCTGCGGGCTCTGCGGTTCCACGCTCAGCCCCCCGTAAGTGAGGTATCGCGTTGGGGCTGTATTTAGTTCGCATGTCAGCGGGCTTCTTTTTCGCTCCTCACGCAGGCGGTGATTGTGCCATCGAGAAACTGATTCTCCTGCGCGCTGGCCTGGACGGTTCGGTTTCACCTGAAGGAAAGGACACAACTTATCGGAACAAGAAAAAGAACGGTGGGTTCATTCGAAGGGGAACATGAACCGGACGGGAAAAGGCCGGAATCGGGTCGCATTCCGCGCTTCACAGGCTGGGGGTTTTCGCTCCTCATCCCCGCCTATTTTCCGAATTCATCTTCTCAGCCTTGATTTTTCTTCCTATTTTTGGCTCCATCGCACGAATAATGGTGTTTTTGCCATCTCGTTCGCAGTACACAGGTTATTTCCAATATGGATACGTCATTGTGCCTGTTTCTCGTTCGCGTTCACCAAGTTGCTTGCCTTGCCTATGGGTCTCTGAGATCTGTCGCTGCGAGGATATCTCGGGGGATTATGATCTCTTTGACCAGGCGGTCTTCTTTTCTGCCTGAGCAGCCCCTTTTGCCAGGACAGTTGCTGGCAATTCATCGGGTTTTTTGCCCCATTGACTCTGGACAGTTGTCAGAACTCACTTTGTGATGGGGGCTGTTTCTCCCTCCATGTCCCCAATGACAAACTGGATGCCGGCGAGGAGGTGCCGCAGAAAGAGCGGGTTCCAGTACGTCTTCGGTTCGTGCCCCAGCGTCGTGTAGAAGACACGGCCTTTGCCAAAAGCCTTGACCCATGAGACGGCGTAATCCCTATCAGGGCGCTTGTCCGGGTCCGCCATCCGGCTCAAATCAAGGCTGGCGATGACACGGAGGTTCTTGCGGGAGTAAGGTGCGCGAAAGATGTACACCTCGTCCATTATCTGGAAGGGCTTTCCTTCGAAACAAGCGTTGATAGGGTGGGCAGGATCATCGAGTTTGATGGTCACCTCCTGATGGATATGGCCGCCGTAATAGCCGCCTATCAGGTCGCCGTACTCGGGCCAGTTTTGGAAGGCGGCGGTCGCTGCGTGGATGCCGACCAATCCTTTGCCGCCACGGACATACTCGATGATACTCTGCTTGACGGCCTGATCGAACTTCCTGGCTGCAGCCTGCCTCTCGGGGTCGAGCTTGTTGAATTCCTCCGGAAGGAATGGCTCGCGCTCGTGGATGTTGTTAAGCACGAGGGCGTCGAACTGCGGCAGGCGATCTCCCAGCAAGAGTCTCGGGTCGTCGCTGACGACGGCCTGGAAAGCTCCGGTCTTCTTGCCGAGAATCTCGATGGCTTTCTCCGCGAAGGCGTTCGGAGTGTGTGTCCAAGCATGTCCCCAGACCAGCACTCGGCGAGGCTTGGCGGGCTTCGTCGGCGCCGTTTCGGGTGCTGCCTCCTTGATCCGATCAATCTGCTCCTCGGTGGGTATGGGAACCCGGCGGGCGTTCATCTTGGCCTCGCGCACATCCGGCGGGGTCGGCCCTGGGGCACGGTGGACCGGAGCTGTGTCCCGCGGCGCGGTGGGCGCCTCCAGGTCTCCCACAGCGAACTGGATGGCGTCCAGGTAGAACCGGAGTATTGTCGGATTCCACCAGATCTCCGTGCGATGCCCGAAGGCCGAGTAGAAGATGCGTCCCTTGCCAAACGATTTCACCCAGGCCAGAGCGAAGTCGTTATCCTCCCGCCGAATCCACTTGACGCCCATGTTTGTGCGCTCGGTATCAAGCGACAGCAACACGCGGAGCTTCCTGCGATCGTAGGGAGGGCCGAACTGGTATATCTCGTCGGCGAGGCGGAAGTCCTTACCGCCAAAGGCGGCCACGAGCGGGTGACTCGGCTCCTCGACCATCACGGCGACCTCTTCGTTCCAGGGATGGCCTGTGAAAGCGGCTCCAAGAAGCTGGTGGAATTCCGGCCAGTGGGCGTTTGCGCCGATGGCGAAGTGATACGCGACGATCCCGCCACCGTTTGCAACGTAGTCGAGGAGGCTTTCGCGGAGTATCTTCTCCACGGCCTGTTTGGTTTTGCCGTACGCCTTCAGGGTCTCCATCGCGGCGTCACTCGGAGTAATCCACGCCCTGCAACTGTTGTTCATCACGATGGCGTCGAATTGCCGGATATTCTCGGGCAGGAAAAGCGCGATGTCGCCGCTCACAACGGGCTCGAAGGCGCCGGTCTTCTCCCCGAGGATTCGCATAGCACACAGACCATAGGGAACACAGTAGCCCCTGTGGGGGTCCTTATCTATGAGGTGGGAGGGCGTGCTCCAGATGAGCACTCGGCGATTTCTTTTGGGTACGACGCGCGGCTTCGCCGTAGCCGCAGCGCGGATTTGGTCTTCTCTATGCCTGGAAATGCCTTCGGGCGATTTCGCAGGTTCAGCCGCGAGAAGGGATGCGGCGAGAACCAACATCATAAGGGCGGTGACTGCAAAGAATCTTACTTTCATGCTCATACCCTTTTCACAAGGTCCATCCTTGCCGATACTTGCTGCGCAGGAGGTTATCCGCGCGTGCATTGTTGACGATTTTGCACTCCACAGGGTCAAATTCGAGACGGCCCTCGACCTGAGTGGCGACGTTGCCAAGCATGAGGAACTCCGTCAATGGACCAGCATATTCGAATCTCGCCCAGGCGGGCTTGCCGCCGCGGCAGGCGATGAACCAGTCCATCTCGTGGCCGCGGGAGGCATCTACCGTCTTTGGGCGGTCTCTCGCGACATCCTTGAAGTCCGCCTCGGGCAAGAGGCGGAACGTGGCGTTGTGGGCGGTGGCGTGAATCCTTCCCTTCGTGCCAACAATCACGGCGCCTGCATGGTCCAGGTACTTTTTCTCTTTCTTGTCACCCCAATCCAGACCGTCGCCAATGAGATTTTCGAGAAGGTCTCGACTGCTGGCAGCCCTGCCGTTGTGCCAGGTGAACGTGATTGGCGGGAACTCAGCGCGAGCAGGGACCTCCCAGCTCACAACTTCCCAGCGGGGAAACGAGCGATGGTTGATCACCGAGCAGTTGGCCTCGAAGCAGATGAGCTGCCTCGGTTGCCTCGAGGGGTCAGCCTGCCACAGCTCATGCACCTTCAGGGCCATGAAGGCGAGGTTCGCGCTGTGACTGGCCCAGTTGCCCAGTTGGGAGGTGCCGAAATCTCGCCAGAGGTTCCGGATCATCCACTCAGGATGGTAAGGCCGGAACGCTGCCGGGCCGAGCCACAGGTCCCAGTTCAAGTAATCGGGAACAGGTCGGCTTCCCTGGGGCGGCTTCTTCCGATCGGCGCCACCGCTGGTGTTCCAAACATGTACCTCTTTAATCTCTCCGATTGTGCCATCCCGGATGAGCTCGAGGGCGCGACGGAACTGCCCGCTCGCAGTTCCCTGGTTGCCCATGGAAGTCGCGACCTTGTGTTTCCTGGCCAGGTCCGCGAGGGCGCGGGACTCATGCACGATTCGCGTTAACGGCTTCTCGCAGAAAACGTGCTTGCCTGCCCGGATGGCAGCCGCCGATGCGACAGCGTGGGTGTGCTCGGGAGTGGCGATGATGACCGCATCAATCCGCTTTCCCATCTCGTCGAGCATCTTGCGGAAGTCGTGAAACGCCCGGACTTTTTCGTCGGCCAGCCGGCGGAAGGCCGGGGCTGCCGACCGCTCCCATTGGTGCGATGAAACCGCAAAACGGTCCGCGAGATTCGCCCACCGCTTATGGGCCTCGGCAATCTTGCGGTCATTGACGTCGCAGATGGCAACCACGTTTTCCATCCTCGGTATCGTGTCAACAAACCACCTGCCACGGCCCCCCACTCCGATGAGAGCGACGTTGATTCTTCCATTGGCAGGCGCGCCGCGGGCCGATCGGCTGTCCTTGAGAATCAGTAGCCCCGTGGCGCCCAAAGCGGCTTTCGAAATGAAGCTGCGACGACTCATGGTCTTGTTCACGGTGGTAGTCTCCTTTACGGAAAAATCACAAGCAGGCCTGTCGGCCCAGTTCGGGCAAAGGTGGTCCCATGCCACCCTTCCTCCAGTATATCCTCAAAGTCCGTTTCCAACAAGTCTTCGCGAAACTTCTCGCGAAACCAAGTCCCTATGTGCTTTCGCATCTCCGGTCTGATCGAAGCCCCGGCGTAATTATTCAGATACTTTCCGCTGACTTCGCGTGCATGGAGGCAAGCAAAGCTTCTTGGAAAGGCGTTATCAGCTATCGAGTGACGGGAGGAAAGGAGTTCCCGGGAAAACGCTGTGGATGGCGTCAATGACATTGAGGGCATGTTTTCGGACGGTTGAAATGTAACTCCGGATGCGGCAGAAATCACTACCGCCGGTTTTGCTTCGAAAGGTTTCTTCCCCGGGTTGGAGCGTCCCAGCCGATAAAGACATCCCGCGGCGCCGTCTTCCAAGCGGCGCTGCCAAACAACCGGCACGACAGCGGCCGCCCGGTATTGTCCCGAACCAGATAGCTCAGGTTTTCCCCCACGGTGTTTCGCAGTCCCAGATAGTGATGACGCGACAACAGACACCGGAATGGAGCGTGATCCTCGCAACGCTGCGCCACCACAGAAACCCGCAGGGGAAGGAGGGGGCGCAGAGCCCCGTTGATTTCCTCCGTGGAATAACTTACCGAGATGGGAGAACGGCTGCTACACTTTTTTTCTGCCTGCCTTGAAATCCCCATTCTCAACGGCTATGCTACCTGAATAGTTACAACTCATGCTTAGCAGCTCAAAGCTCCGCCTTTTGACAAACCGGGGAAACGGCGGAAACGTAATTGTTCTTGCGGCGGAGAACCGAGATGATGAAAACGTCAATGATTATCGCAGCGATGGGAAGCAGGATGCCAAAGCCACTTCAGCAGATGGCCCACAGCGCAAAAGCAGCCGCCAATAACTTATGACTGTCGCGGAGAACATCTCTGCTCGCGCCCGACAAACCGACACCGAGAGTTCGGGGCCAGTGGTTTTTCTTTTCGCAGTTCCCGTTTTCCATTCTTTCGTTTCGCCTCCTGGTGTCCGTTTGCCGTTCAAATGAATGTCAGGCGATTCTAAGGGTGGGGCCGAAACGACGCGTAGCTGAAACTGGTTCGCGCAGAATCGCGCCGGAGAATCGGGACACTCTTTGCTGCTCGAAGAGCCGGGCTTCCGGGGCGCGCCGCCCTTGCTGTGCGCCTTACCTCCTCTCGTAAGCGCCTATGTCAAAGCCCGCGCCCTGGGGTCTGCTCACGCCGTCATGGCCGTTGGGCGGCGCGTTGTCTGCGGTGCCTTTATCTATGGCAATGCTCCCCTCTCTCAAGTGAAAGTCCCAGTTGCCCAAGTCCTCGAAAAGCTGAGAGTTTGGATCGGAGCAGACAAGTGAATGTAGGTCTTGACCGCTGTGCGTGGACCAATCTCCATCCTGGATCATCTGTAAAGAGAACTCTGCATCCTCCCCCCAGACCACGATAGCACGCTCGGCATTGTCGTTGTGGAACACGTTGTAGTCGCCTTGATAGCTGGCGAGAGCCTCTATTGCCAGTGCAATGTTGTCGCCGCCCACAAGGATGCAGTTGTACATGTGCACGCAGTCAGCGGCGTTCTCAACCCAGACATTGAATGTCCCGCAATCCACAAACGTGCAGTTCCTCAGAGTTGTCGTTTTCGCCTCCCCCGACCAATCCAACTCCACGTTGGTCTCCCCGTTGTGGTAGCTGAGACAGTTGACCAGCGTTATATCTTTCTGCCAGATCTTGTATCCGCCATTCATACAGTCGTGGGCCGAACAGCGATTCAGTGTGGTGTTCCGCGAACTCATGTCGAATCCGTCAAACACTCCATAGGTCTGGCAGCGGTTGAACACAAAACCGTGCTGGGTGCCGTGACCGAGAGCAAACCCGTCCACATTCTGCTCGGGGTCCCTGCACGTGTGGGCGACGCAATCGTTGAACGTACCGTTGTAACAGTCTGCTCCTCCAGAAGGGGAGGCATCGAACCCGTACAGAGTGAACCTGTACATCTCCACCCGGTTCAGCACGAAATCATGGGCGCCGTATGCGACTCCAATCCCGCACGAGACGTCGTGGACTTTGCAGTCGGCGATCTCGAAGTGGTAGGCGCCTTCCATCCAAAGGCCGCAGTCCGGCCAGTTCTGAATCTCCAGGCCAAGCAGCCTGATGTAGCCGACAGGGATCAGTACACCGTTGTTCCCGATCTCGCCGGTTCCGTCGATCACCGGCGTTTCCCCGGGATAAGCAGCGAACGTAATGTACCCTTCGGCAGCGCTTCCGCTGGTTTCCATCAGCACTTGTTCGTTGTACGTTCCCCCCCTGATGTAGACCGTATCGCCGGCGGCCACCATTTCCGCGGCGTGCTGAATGGTGCGCCAGGGCTGATCTATCGTGCCGGGATTGCTGTCATTTCCGACAGTCGAGACGTAGTAGATCGGGGGTGATATATCGTCGCCGCTCCACTGTTCCTCCGCTATTGGCCAAGTAGTGCCGGGCACGTCGGACCAATTTTCGGAAGTAAGGTCGTCAGTGTATTGCACGCGATAGACGCTTGTGCCGAAGGGTTCCCATGTCAAGGAAATCATGTCACCGGCAATTTCGATGGAGAGTATGTTCGCGCTGTCGGGCGGCTCTCCATTGGAGCGCACGCGGTAAAACCTCGATTGGCCCGGCCTCACGAGGGTGCTCGAGTCCCCCCAAGCAGTCGCCGGGGCCGCGGCCGCCAGAAAGCTGACCAAGACAGCATTCATTAGCAGATTGCGATTCAACATAAGACAGCCCTCCTTCGTTGTTACTGAAGCCCTTATGCCCTCCTTTGCCGCTTCGGTCGCGCAGGGAAGAGGGAATCCAAAAGCACTCGGTCTGGACTCATTTGTTGGACCGAAGTTGGTCAACCGCCCATACGGTTCCCTTGTTCAGATCAGCGTTGGCAGGAGCGTACTTGCCCGCCGTAAGCAGACGCCTCACCAAGCTACTGCAACTCAACCCGGTAGAACTTGCTTTCGCCGCTGGCGGAGGTATCGGACCATTGTGTGCTCGAACCTTGGGACGAAACTGTTGCCTCCTTTATCCAGAAACCAACGACCCCGCCGCTTGGGAGAGAGAAGCGAGACCAGACAGCGTAGCTCTCGCCCGAATTGCTATCCCACGTCAATTCTATGACCCCGCGAGTAGTTCTTTTCACATCAACGATCTGGAACACGCGAGAGCCGAACTCGTAAGCGCCCATGTCCACAGTGGAGGAGAAGCTTCCTTTGAAAACGCGATTGTTGCCATCCAAGTCCCTTGCAGCCCACATCATCCACGGTTCATTGTATCCCTTGTCTATGCACGGTGACCGCGACCCGAGCCTGTAGTCGTTGTCTTCGAACGTGCTGGGATCACTATCCGGGCCATCGGGGTCAACGAATACCGGGCCGCTGATGATGTTCCCTTCACCCCCTGCGGTCCAGCCCTCGATGCAGCAATACGTCGGATTCGTTTGGTAGTGAATCTGACGACCGACGTTAGCGTCGTTGCCCCAAACGATGTTGTTGCGGACTGTGCCCTCGCACCAGTAGATTCCACCGCCCTCATCCGCCCAGTTTCCCACAATAGTGTTGCACGAGATGTGCTCGTGACAGCGGAACAGACCACCGCCCTGGCCCCCGCTCGCCGTGTTTCCCAGGATCAGGTTGCCGCGGATCAAGGCATCGCAAAAACCGAGGCCCCCGGCACCGGTATCGGAGTAGTTATCGAAGATGAAATTGTTCAGGATTTTGCCCATACAGGCAATCAAACCTCCGCAGAAGTCCGCGAAGTTCCCCTCAATGATATTATCTTGAATCAGACCATCGCAAGCGGCCAGGCCGCCGCCCTGGATGTCGGCTACATTACCGCTGATTGTGTTCTCCTGAATGATACCGTTACAATCAGCCAGACCACCTCCGTTGAACTCCCCGGTGTTGGCCTGAATCGTGTTGTACCGAATAATGGCCCCGCACGAGCAGAGTCCCCCACCTCCACCTCCAAAAGCCCCATGACTCGGAATGGTAACCATAACCGCCTGATTCGACACGATGGTATTGTATTGAATGGTCGCGCAGCATTCGCAGAGCCCGCCCCCGAAAAGGGCTTCATTGACTCTAATTGTATTGCCTTGAATGGTGCCGTGGCAGGCGCACAGCCCGCCTCCACGACCGTGAGGAGGCACGACGTATTTGTCTCTGTAACCTTCCGCTATGTTCCAGAGGATGGTGTTGTTATAGATCATCCCGTCACAATGGTACAAGCCGCCGCCATTCAATTTCGCCTGATTGCTCATGATTGTGTTGCCCTGGATTAGACCGTGGCAGCCGTACAGACCCCCGCCGCACTCTTCCGCAACGTTTGAAGTGATGTCGTTATTCTGTATCCTCGCCCGGCAGCCGTTGCCCAGGATTCCTCCGCCGTTAGGGGCGCGTCCCGACCGAATGGTGAATTCGGAAAGCGAGCATGTGTTGTCCTCCATCCCCAGAAACGTTACTGCGGGACCAACCGAATCACCGGAAATGACGGTGTTGGGCCGATCCATCCCCGTGAGACTGATGTTTTTCCCCTTGAAGCGGATGTTCTCATGGTATTCCCCCTGTGCCGCCATGACAACGTCGCCGTTTTTCGCCGCATCAATTCCGTGCTGGATGCGATTGAACGCCTTCGCCCAGGAGGTTCCATCACCGGGCGTCGGCACAGAAATGTCCACATACCACATTTCCCAGGCCGTAGCCAGGCCACTCAAGGATACAATCAGGAGACATACAATTGCTGTCCATGTTCTTCTCATAGCTGCCGTCCTCTCAAGAGTCAATCGGTTCTTCTCATTCCTTCTTTGCTCTCCGGCTCACTGCCCACAGAAATGAAGTGGGAGAGTCTCGACCCCGTGTCGAGCAGGCCTCGGAGCCGAAGTCGTCCACGCTACACGGAACGTGCCGCGACGCCATCCAGCGCTCGGCGACCCCGCCCCGCCAATCTCGACGGCGCGACAGGGCGCCGGAACGTCCGACGCGGCGGTGCTCATTCCGTCCATGCTGAGACAGGTGTACGGCATTTCATATCCATGAAGCAAACCGTTCACGGTCTCTCAAAGAAGTCCGTGTAGAACACCTCTGGTCTTTCATCGAAATACTGTTTGTGGCCGACCAGCTTGAGGTAGCCCTCACGGATCATGGACAACTCTTGCTCTTCAATCGCAAAGCCGTGATCCCATACGATAGTGAGGGTGCCGTCGTAAGCGTCAGCGACAGCGGTTCCTTGTTCCCCCCAATCGCAATCCTCCGGGTGGCATTTCCCCCACACATGGACGAAGAGCTCGTCCTCTTCCTCTCGAATCTCAAGGTGCGTAATGTTGTTTGTCTCGGAAGACTCGTTGACCCAGGCGCCGAGGAACATCCCGGGTTCCATGCTGACGCCGACCCTGTAAAACTTACGAATCCCTCTGACGTTCGCGTCGGCCCACGACATGAGTGGGCCTTCGGCCCAGACCGAGGCTTCCTCGTTCCACCATCCTGTCTGGAGGTCGGGGCACGAGTAGATCGTGTACATCTGTTCTGCAAGGCTGTCCCAGACCATCTCGAAATGCTTTTCCCGGTTCAGGAAGATTTCCCTGACTGCAGGAGCGAGAGAAGTGGTCCAGTAGTACTCGGTTGCGAAATCCCCGGGGCCGAAGCCCAGAACATATGTTCCTGGAGGAAGGTCCGGCACATGGATGTGTCCGTAAGAATCCCCTGGTGCTCGCTCACCGAGAGGGCTATCGCCTTCGGCAACCGTTGTGGCGATTATCTGGCCGTCAAGGTCGTACAATGTCATCTCCAGGTGATCGCCCCCTTCCGTGAAAAGGTACAGATTCAGGTCGCCCTCCTCATGCCATCCGAATATGCCGTACTCGCGCGGCAACGGGCCCGGCTCCGGGTTCTCGAAGAAGCTGTTGATGACCTCCGGGTTCGACGGATAGATCCATCGGACCGCCTGCCTCCAGGGCGGCCAAGGCAACGGAAACCGAAATAGCGGCGGGTAGGGCAACGGATCAAACACCCAGCTTGGCACGTCAATCGGATGGACACTTCGCCGGTACAGCAACGTCACTTTGTAGAAATTGCGGAGGGCGCTCTTACCCTGGACGGAGAAACGAATCTTGCCGTCGGGGAAAACCTGATGGGGGCACTGGAGGGTGAGGCTGTACCCCGTTTTTGTGACGTTCTCTGGATCATAATATTCCTGCCCACGGACATTGTAGAGTTTCAGGTCGAATTTCTGGAGATCCTTGGATACCTTCACGGGGCCGGAAGGGATGCAGGAATTGGCGTAAATCGTCAGGTAGCCCTGGACCAGGTTTGGATCCTCGTACCCCGGATCTCCCGGCTCCAAGCAGTCCGCCATGCCCGGTGGTTCGGCCTCGAGCTGGATCTCGAAGAAATCGGCGTCGTCTTTGACGTCGAAAGTGAGCGACACCCTCGGCAGCTTTCTGCTTGCAGGCCGGGCTTCGATTACCAGCGGAATGATAGCCCGGTCGGCGAACGTATCGTTGCGAGGTTCGCCTGTGGGCAACTGGTCGTCGAACACGTCCGGTGGGACGGACACTCCTCCTATAACCAGGGAAGGGTCGCCAAACACGATGATCTTCTGCGGTTCATCGAAGTAATGCCCGTGCTCCCATGTCCCCGACTGATTGACCAAATAGCTTGTGGTTTCGTACTTCTTGAGGCTCCTCTTTTTGTAATATTCCCGGATCATATACGACCACAGTTTCCCCAGCGTATTTCTCGGGTTTGCCGAATCGGAGTAGCCCTTATAGAACAACTCGGCCAGTTCATGACCGTATCTCCCCGCTGAACGTGCTCCAAGATACGCGACGGCCCCCGCGGAGCCAGCCGGGTTGCCGAACTTGAACAGAAGGTCTTCTGCCAGGCAACCGGCGTCGAAACCGCTCTGGATAGGGCTGGGCGGCGCGTATTGCGCGGCATTGGGGGGTCCAGGAAATCGCTGGCACTTGGCTGTTCCCTGGTGCGAATTCCCGTACACGTCCCTGTATGGCTCCGCAGGAGGCGTATAGGTGAACCTTCCAGTGAAGCAGGCGGGGGAAAACACGATCGGAAGCATGCCCGAGTTCGTTATCTCTGTCGGTGCGGTGCCGCCGCCACAGAATCCTATGCAGCTCCAGCAGTCGCTGCTGCCATGTCCCCCTATATAATTGATGAATCCGGCGCCGCCATTGAAGCCCTTGATGACCTCCTCGGGCCGGTCACCGGGACTGTAGTTCGCCAAGTCGCCCATCCACCACCGGTTGACGACCGAAAACCCTTTGGCCTTCAAAGCGGCATCCACCTGCTCAATCGTATACGCATTCCCGACCGTGCCCTGATAATTCACGGCTTTCTTGAACCAGGGACCGTTGGGGCGGGTATCCAGTTCGTACCGAATCGCCTTGTCCACGTAACGGGCAACCTCCTCCTTCGTTGACGCCGGGATCCTTCCCACCCCCACATCGGGCAGGAAATCAATCTTGTCGTTGTTTAGGGTGCATCCCACACAGTATTCTGCGACGGAAGCATCCCATTCGATCTCGCCGTACAGTTGCTCGTGGTGGCCGTTGGCACTCTTGTTGCCATTCCAGTCATCGAACGTCTTCGTTCCCTCCTTGTAGAGGTCCGCGTAGTACAGGTCGCTGGCGGCCCATCCCCGCTCCTCCATTGTGGGGGCGGGAGTAAAGTCATCGGCCTTTCCGTCCCCGAAATCATCATTGCACAGGACTGCACTGGTCTTTGAGGTGACTTTGAAGTTGTCGAACCTGCAGCGGCACATATACGTGCCAAGACCGATGAGTCCCCGCCCTTCGACGCTGTAAGCGCTCAAAGTCGTGTCGTGGAGTTTCGTGTTTCCCACCCAGACCTTGACGTTGTTCGAACCCACCTCGATTTTCACGTGATAGGTCTGGTTCAATGGAAAACTGTGAGCCGCATAGAGGTTTTTCTCACAGAGGACCAGTCGCGCCTGCGAAGGCAGAAAATCCACGCGGAGACGAGCCCCCGCTATGTCTGCATTGGCGAAGAAGACCCGGAACTCCCTCAACGTGGCGTGGCCGGACAGCGGTGTGCAATCCACCTCGATTGTGTATTCACTGTGCGGACCCACGTCCACCCAGGAGCAAAACGGCTTTTTATCTTGCTCGTTGGACTGCTCGTAGGCGTTGCTTACCACTGACCATGCGCCCTGGAAGTACGGGTCTTCCGGCAACCACCTTCCCCACCATCGCCACCTGACGGGGAACTTGTCCACATCGCCCACCAGAAGGACGGATTTCACGCCTGCGGTTTTCTCGTAATGGGCGATGCACTTTTTGATCTCCTCCGGCTCGTCCACTCCGTTGAAGAGAGAGTTGTTGTAAACCTCGGTTAAACTCACCAGCTTCGTCGGTCTCCCGCTACATTCTTTGAAGCCTCGCAGAGGTTGAAGTTCGTCAATGAATTCATCGGGAGCGATAATGAGCAGCTTGTCCTGACAGAGGGAAGAAAATGAAATGGACGCCAGGGTAACCAGTAGAGCGACCGTCAAAACCTTCCTGCGATTCATCAGACCTTCTCCTTTCTTGCCAAAGATTTGAGCATAGGCGAATTCCAGTGCATTTGCTTTTGTGGACTGTCTGTCGGCGTCGAGAGGCATCAGGCACCATTGCTTTCTTTTCACTGTGCCCCTGTACAGTCAGCAAAGGGTGGCGAGGTCTTAATAGGAAGGTTTGGCACGGGCACTGCCCGCGTCGTGGGAACTCGTTTCGCCACGCAATCGCGACGAGAAAACCGTTGGCTCAAAGCTACCGCAAAGGAGCAGCCAATCCTTCCAGGAGCCGGTAAACCTCCGGTTCCTTGTCAATCACTTGCACGCCCTGAGACTGCCGCAACTAAGTCCCCGTGTCAAGACCTTTGAGGTGTCAGGAGTAATCCCTCCGTCTCGGGCGGATAGCCGGCCGGGGCGGGGACCCGTGAACACTCATGGGCAAGATGCCCATGCCACGTCCCTCTGCGTGCTCTGCGGTTCCAGCCTCAGCCGCCGGTAACTGAGGCATTGCAGGCAACAGCATTTCGCTCTTGACAGGTGTGTCGCACATGGGGATAGGGAACTTATCGGAGGATCTTGAGGAATTCCTGCTCCGGAAGGGTCTTGACCTTCAGCGACAGCGCTCGGTCGTACTTGGAGCCGGGGTTTTCGCCGACGACGACATAATCCGTCTTCGGGCTGACACTGCTTGATACCTCTCCGCCCCGGCGTTTGATCTCCTCTTCTGCCTGATGGCGGGTCATTGTCTTAAGGGCCCCGGTGAGGACGAAGGTCTTCGCCTGGAATCGGGGGTCCGGGGTCGGGGGTCCGGGGCCGGGTGTCGCCGCGGAAGCCATGTTCACACCGGCGGCTCTCAGCTTCTCGATTACCCGGTCGTTCTCCTCCTTCTTGAAGAAGCGGACAATGCTCTCGGCGGTTCCCGGGCCGATCTCCGGTATTGTCTCCAGCTCTTCGGTTGAAGCGAGGGAAAGGTCCTCCATTGTGCGGAAGTGCTCAGAGAGAAGGTCTGCGGCTTTCGAGCCGACATAGGACATGCCGACGCCGAAGATGACCCGACTGAAATTCCTCTTTTTGCTTTTTTCTATTGCTTGCATGAGGTTCTGCGCACTCTTTTGTGCCATGCGCTCCAGGCGGGCAACCGTGTCTTCGTCGAGGTTGTAAACGTCTCCCACGTCCTTGACCAGGCCGTCTTGCAGGAGTTGCTCGATGAGAACTTCGCCCAGCCCTTCGATATCCATCGCTCCTCTGGAAGCAAAGTGCTTCAGGCGGTTTTTCAACTGCGAGGGGCAGGCTATGTTCCCGCAGCGAACGGCGACTTCCCCTTCCACTTTCACGACTTCCGATGAGCACACCGGGCAGCGGTCGGGCATGGCGAAGACTTTTTCTTTTCCGGTGCGCTTGGTGAGTACGACCTTGACGACCTTGGGGATGACTTCCCCGCCCTTCTCGACCAGCACAGTGTCGCCGATGCGAATGTCCTTTCTTTTAATCTCGTCGGCGTTGTGGAGAGTCGCCCGGCTGATGACCGTCCCGCCCAGCCGCAAGGGCTCGAGGAGGGCTACCGGCGTCAGCACACCGGTTCTACCCACCTGCACCACAATGTCCTTTAGAACGGTTGACGCCTGGCGGGCTTTGAACTTGTAGGCGAATGCCCACCGAGGGCTTTTACTCGTCGCACCCAGAACATCGTGCAGTTCAAGGCGGTTGACTTTGATAACCATCCCATCTATCTCGTAGGGGAGCGTATCTCGCTTCTCCTCCCACGCGTCACAGTATCTCATCACATCTTCGATGCCCTTGCAGAGCTTGTATCCCTGGTTCGCCTTCAACCCTCGCTTCTTGAGCTTCTCCAGGAATTCAAAGTGCGTGTTAAAGGAGACGCCCTCCATCTGTCCGAGGCTATGCACGACGATGTCCAATTTCCTCTTTGCGCTTGTCCGGGGGTCGAGCAGTTTCAGGGAGCCAGCCGCCGCGTTGCGTGGATTCGCGAAAGGCTCCTCTCCGACAGCTTCTTTTTCCTCGTTGAGTTTCTGAAAGGCGTGCCTGGGCATGTACACTTCTCCACGCACCTCGAGCACCGGAATCGTGTTCCCCTCCAGTCTGAGGGGGACGGTTCTTATCGTCCGGAGGTTAGCGGTAATGTCGTCCCCCACCAAACCGTTCCCCCTGGTTGCCCCCTGGACGAAAACGTTGTTCTCGTACCGCAGGGAAACGGCTACCCCGTCAACTTTTGGCTCGACCACGTACTTCATCTCTTGTTCGGGTATGGGGCTTAGGGTATCGGGCTTGGGGGTTGGGCTTGGAGCCCCGGCACCATACCCTGAACCCTCACCCCCAAAGCCCAGGGCCCTTTTTATCCGCGTGTCGAAGGCGAGAACCTCTTTCTTCGAATAGGTGTTGTCGAGACTCAGCATGGGGACCGCATGTTCCACACTCGCAAAGGCCTCCAGCGGCTCGCCCCCCACCCGCCGCGAAGGCGAGTCCGGCGTGATAAGCTCCGGATGGGCCTTTTCCAGTTCGAGCAGTCGCCTCATCATCGCGTCGTATTCGGCGTCGGAGACCTCCGGGCTGTTCTCTATGTAGTACATCCTGTTGTGGTGGCGAAGCTCTCTCCGAAGAGCCTCAATTCTCGCGGCGATTTCTTCTTTTGCGCTCATGGGTGTCGTTCATCCAAGCTGCGAAGAGTGTGTGGCTGCCTCCAATATGCAGCACCCAAATGCGTGGTGGAACTTATGAACCAGAAGGCTTAGGTTGCTCCGGAGGCTTGAGGGAACGTTCAGCGTCCGGCTTCGATGGAGAGGAACGAGCTTGGCTGCCGAGATGCCGCATACAACCTCCTCGCTTCGGTGTGATTCTTTTCAGCAGGTTTTTCAGTTTTGAAGAGAAGTAGAGATAGGGAGCCACCGCCGCTCCTGCCACGTCCGCGAGGACGTCGAGCATATCTGCGTTGCGCCCTATGCCGGCCTGATGCAGCTCCGTCAAAACCCCATAGGCTGCCGCCGCAAGGACAGATAGCAATGCAACCGCGATCCTTGAGAGACCGTGGAGCGACCCGGCCCCGCGCGGGGCGGCCCAGCAGACGAGGAGTCCCCACACGCAGAACAGGGCGGCATGGACCAGCTTGTCTTCCCAGTGAGTGAAGCCGAGCTCCGGTACCTTTTCAGGAGGGAGCGAGGTGAGCCACCAGATAAATCCAGCCCAGGCCAGGACTGCAAGCCACCTCCAACACGCCACAAAGCGGCTGCGCCCACGTGGTATCACTTCCCCCACTCCAGTCTCATGGCGAGGACGTGAGGCAGGCCGGCGGCGATGATTTTCTTCTGCGCCGTGGCTACGTCGTACGGCACGCGAACGAACTTTATTAGATTCTCCATCAAATCGTACACCACATAGGACGCCATAGGGTTGTTATCCCTCGGCTGCCCAACGCTGCCGACATTGATGATATATTTCGTCGCGGGCTTCAAGCGAATGCTCCTCGCCCGGCTCAAAGGGCGCGAGGGGTTCGTGGAGAAGCAGCATGGGATGTGCGTGTGCCCCACAAAGCACACTGCATCTTCCTGATAGGGGAAGAATGATTCCGCCTCGAAAGAGCTGAAGATGTACGTCCACTGCTCCGGGTGGCCGAGGCTGGCATGTACGAGCGTGAAACATTCCTCCCTGGCGACGTACGGGAGAGCTGAGAGGAAACTCGTCGAAGTGCCGTTGAGCGTTTCTTTTGACCACTCCACAGCCTCCCTGGCGGCGCTGTTGAAAAAGCGAATATCGGTCTTGCCAACCACACCTGCGTCGTGATTGCCGAGGACGACTTTGCAGCCCAGCGCTCGAATCTTCTCCACACACTCCACGGGGTTGGCCCCGTACCCGACGGTATCGCCGACGCAGGCGTAGTGGGTGACTCCCTCCTCCTTCATGGACTCAAGGACAGCGTTCAGTGCCTCCAGATTTCCATGCACATCCCCAAAAATCGCGTATTTCGCCGGTATCGGGTCAACTCGCATACGTTTCCTTCCCAAAAATCAGGCGCCCCGCCGCCAGCACCAACAGCAGGACGAATCGCATCACCCACCACCAGTCAAGCCCCGGCGCGGCTTTAGTCAGTTCTCGGTACATTTTCATGGTTTCTGCTTTGTCGGCTGCCTGCTCTTTCGTGGCCTCCTTTTCCAAGGAGTTGAAATGCTCGTCAATTCGCTTCCGCAGAGCCGGCGGCGTTTTCTCTTCGGGGGCAGCCTTTTGAAGCGGCTCGACATCCACTCGCTGCTTCTTCAACGCCTCCCCGAGGCGAGCGACGTTTTCCGTAAAGGACTCCACGTCCTTATCCGTTTTCTTTATGTCTCTCGGGTCTGAGAACTTATCCTCGGCAAGCTCCACCTTCTTCTGTTTGGCTCCGGTCAGCAGGTTGTACCAGGTTTTATAGGCGTCTTGCAGCTTCTCGTCCTTTTCGAGGGCGAGCGCATAAGCCTTGGCGTCGCTTATCTTTATCGTCTCGACGACCCGCTTCATGTGCTTTGCGACGATCCTCAAGTTCTCCTGTTCGTGGGGCCAGGTCTTCAGCCTGTACCATTGCTTATACGCTTCATCCAGCATATCGCCCTCTTTCATGATGATGGCGATGATTCTGCCCACGTACGCGGGATGCTGGGCCAGAGGGGGCTGAAACAGCGAGGCGATTCTCATTTCCTTCAATGCCGCCCGCAAAGCTTCGTTCCCTCCCGGCCATCCCTTCTCCTTGTTGAGCCTATATATCTTGTAATAGAGGATGGAGAATCCGAGGTCCCAATGGAGGTCGTAGTGATAGTAGTTGTACTTGATCCCTTTTCTGAGGAACTGCTCAGCGATTTCGAAGCACTGGTATCGGCGGTCATCCACCTGCTCGTCCGTGAGGTCCTTCCGGTCGTAGAAGGACGCGGAAACATTGTAGGCCATGTGCCAGCCCCCGAAGGACCACGTCGCGCGAAAGCGCGGTTGGAGGTAGGAAATGGCCTGGAAAAGGGGGATCTCTTCGGTGACTCGCTGCTGCTCGAAAAGAACTGTCGCCCGGAACCACAGCATGTTGGCAGCCAGTCCCCGGAAGCCCGCCAGAAGAAGTCCGATGGCCGTCTCCCCGGGGCGAACACTCCCTTGGCGCTGTACGACGAGCTTCTCCTCGACCCTCCTCTGCTCAATATTTGTCTGAAGAGGGACGAGGCTCGCCAACAGGACGACCGCGACGAGGTAATGTACAAGCTTCCTGTCGAGCACTTTTCAGCTCACTCCCATCTCTCGGTTCCCACTTCCTTCACACGGAAAAAGAGTATTCCAAGAGCTACCATTGCGGCTGCCCGAAAAAGAGAATCGCCCACAGCGGAAAGAACGCGAACGGCCCCGAGCGAAGATTCGCCTGAGAACGCTTTCGCCGGCACTACGAACTTCTGAAAGTTGGGCAGGATGTAGAGGAAGGCGAGAACGTAGTACTTCATCAAAGTGACCTTCATCATCGCCGTCACATCTTTGAAAAACAGATACCCGCTGCCGATGAAAAAGAGAACCAGCGAAAGGAGAATGTTCGTTATTCGGGACAAGAAGGTTGAGCCAAGCACGCACATCGCTGTCAACATGACGAGCTGGAAGAATAAGAGCACGACCGCCAGCGCGACTCTCCCCGTCAGCGTCCACCACGGCGTCAGGGTGAAATAGACCACCAATCCCGTCCCCATCAGCGCCACCGAAACAAAAACGACGCCCACTACTCCAAGAAACTTCCCCAGAATAATGTGAAAGCTCCAGACGGGATGCGAAAAGAGAAGAAAGATTGTGCGACTTCTGATTTCCGAAAAGAGAGCAGTGGTCGCTGAAAAAACCGCCACCAGCATTCCGAATAGCCCGACGACAAACAGCCCCACCTGGGCTACGGCTTCCCCTTCCCTTCCGGGCTGCACTCTCGATATGGCGCCCGAAGCCACTATGAGCACGATGCCGAAAAGAACGAGAAAGAACAGTATTTTTTTACGCAGTTCTTCTCTGATGGTGTTGAAGGCGATCGCTCGGACAGTCCTCAACGAGCCCCCCGCCACAAGCAACGTTAGACAAACCACTCCCAACCCGATCTGAATCTCCGGCCAATAGGTTTTCAGGGGTGTCAGAAAAGCGATCACTTTTCGACTTCTTCCTCTTTTCTGATGGTTTTCAGGAAGAGCGATTCCAGGGACTCCCTCGCATGGCCAATCGCTTGCAGCTCCCCACCGCCTTCCCGAATCACGTCCCGAACCTTTCCCCGCGTTCCTTCGTTCAGGTTCCTGGCGATGATCTGCCAGGTGTCCTCTATGGTCAGAAGGTTCCCCACGTAATCCGTCTTAATCAGGTCCCCTCGGTGGAGGATGGCTATGCGGTCGGAGATGTCCTGCACCTCGGAGAGAAGGTGCGACGACATGATGACAGTTTTCCCTCTTTCCTTCAGCCCCAATATGACGTCTTTCATCTCCCTCGCACCCATAGGGTCGAGCCCGATTGTCGGCTCGTCAAGTATCACAAGCTTTGGATCCTTCAGGAGAACCTGGGCCATTCCTATTCGTCGCGACATCCCTTTGGAGTACTCTCTCGTCCGCCTCTTCCGGGCCTCGGTCAGCCCCACCGTCTCCAGCACTTCGTCAATCCTCTTCTTCCTCGTTTTTCCGTCCAGGCCCATCAAACTCCCGTAAAAGTTCAAGGTCTCGTTGGCGTTCAGGAAGCGATAGAGGTACGATTCCTCCGGCATGAAGCCGAGATCGTTTTTGATCTCGACGTTTCGAGGGGACTTGCCTAAAACCTCCACCCGCCCCTCCGTCGGAAACATGATTCCCAGAAGGAGCTTCATGGTAGTGGTTTTCCCCGAGCCGTTCGGCCCGAGCAGGGCAAAAACTTCTCCTTCGTAAACTTCCATGTTGACCTTGTTCAGGGCACGCACGTACGTCCTGCCCCAGAAGGTCCTATAGACCTTGGTGAGGTCTATCGTTCTTACCACGACGTTCCTGTTCATGTTGGCTTCGCTGACCTCTTAGCTTCGTTGTTGCTCCCGGGTGATGCCCCGGGCCACCATTGTTGGTCTCCAGCATAAAAGAAGTTTTTGCGTCACAAAAACTTGGGTCAATGCCAGAAGGCACCAACCTTTTATGCTGTATTATTTCTAATCAATTTTTTCTAAATCCTTTTTGCCTAATTCAGGTATCTCTTTGGATCTGTTACCCTTTTGCCTTTCTTCAACCACGCTGCAAATTTCACTAAAGCATTTTACAACTGCTTTCATAATTTCGGAAATCTTATCAATCCTTATTACGACAGGTTGAAGTTTTGTGTTAACCGCTATTCGTACGAAGTTAGGGCTTATTGTCTTACCTATAATAACATCCGCATCTTTAAGTATGTCCATGACTGCTTTCATCTTTTCACGAACCCCATGTTTTCCTTCTTCATTCGGCGATGTATTCTTTCTCTTCTCTACAAAACTCAAGTTTCGATCGCGAGAAACATCATATACATAAAAGTCTTTTGCCATACCCATATGACCTACCCAAACGTTCTCGCCATCGTTTGAACCAAGAGCAATTCTTATCTTTTTCATCTCCTTCCTACTTCTCCTATTGGGGGCCATTGCGTATAACCTTAACTAAACCTGCCTGTCCTTAAAAGCCGCCACCCCGATCGTCAACATGCTCGTCGCGTATATCAGCCCGTAAAGCGTTATCGAGAGCAGGTACGCGTACGAAACGTCAGCCTTCAATGCCAGTTCGTTGGAGAGGTTGAAGTACTCGAAGTTCGGGATTGCCGTGTAAGCAGCGATTAGCCCCCATTTCGCCGGCAGAAAGCTCGCCCCCTCCGCGAGGGTCTTGATGTATCCGGTGGTGTGTCCCGCCAGAAAAAGAACGAAACAGAAGATAATATTGAAGTTGACCGGTGCGAACGTCGAAAGCATCACGCAAACCGATGCCAGCACCGATAGCTGAACGATCAGGGCATAAATCCCCTTCAGCATCACGGGGTCAAATGATTTGTACCTGACAAAAAGAGCGGCGTAAAGGATAACGGTCATCACCGGCACAATCGTCAGTATCACCAGCACCTGCCCGAGGAACTTTCCCAGAATGTAGTGCCGCCGTTTCAAGGGAAAGGTCAGGAGAGTGTACAGAGTCCGCCCCTCGACCTCTTCGGGAATCTGGCTGGCGGCGGTGAACAGAACGATGAGGACGGCGAAAATGGCAATGCTGGCAACACCCATGTCCTTGGTCATCTTCTCTTCCGTAGCCGAGGGGTCGGCCGTAGCGAGACCAGCCGTCCGGTCGAAAACGCTCGCCCTGTCCAGGGAAATCACCTTCAGAGCCACGGAAGTGAAGATCAACACGAAAGAGAAGATGAGGAAGACCCACAGTATCCGCTTGCGAATGGAGTCTTTGTAGGAGACGATGGACAAATGCCAGATGTTCTTCATCTCAGAATCTTATGGAAAAGCAAGTGAACTCCCCGGTCGCCTCCGACCAGGTCACCTCCGAACTCTTAACGTAACGTTCGAAGGCTCTGTTGAGCTGATTCAGAATCTGTTTGAGAAATTCTTGCTCGCCTTCAGCGACGAGCTCCACCCGCCCGTCGTAACAGTTTTTCACCCAGCCGACCAAGTCGAGCGATTGGGCAACCCTCCGGGCCGTGAAGCGAAACCCCACACCTTGAACGTACCCCGAGAAGAATACGTGAAGACGTCTCATCCTCTATAGCCCACTGCCGAGCCACGGCACCGTATCACAGTGCAAAAATCGGGGTGACTGGATTTGAACCAGCGACCCCTGCCTCCCGAAGGCAGTGCTCTAAACCACTGAGCTACACCCCGATATAATATCAGAATCGCCTGCGAACACCTTTCGCCCCGCTGGGGCCCCGAGCATTTCGCTGGCGACCCGGGTCAATTCCACCAGACGCCCTTGACTCCGCCGGCATGCTCGCTAAGCCTTCATCCTGGCTCTTCGCCTCCTGCTTATGACTCGCCGAACGAGCAGAGCCAGCAGCACGACCACGGCTGCGACGCCAACGGTCGCCCAGTTGAAATATTGCTGAAAAAAGCTCCTAAACTTCTCGCCCCAGAGCCTACAGAAAACCGCCTCTGCAAAGAATCTGGTTCCTCGACTTAATAATGATATCAAAATGAAGGGGCGAAAGTCGAGCCTAAAAGCGCCCGCCGACCATGTGAAGGCAATGTAGGGCAGAGGCGTGAAGCCAGCTATCCCCACCGCCGCGACGCCGTACTTTGCATAGAGCTTATCAACGGCGGCAATCTTATCCTCGCCGAAAAACTTGAGGAGGATCGGCCGCCCGCCTCGTCTCCCCAGAAAGAAACCGAATGCCCCTCCAATGACCGAGCCAACCGTGCACACCAACCCGAAAAGAAGCGCCGACTCCGGTTTGAGGACGGCGAAAATCACCAGCGGCACGTCCGGCGGCATCAGGAACAGGAGCTGTGTCGGGAAAATCGAGGACTCTACAATCGCCGTGGCGGACAAAACAATCAGCCAGTAATGAAAGTATTCCGGAGAGAGAAAGCCCTTTATCCAGCTTGCCACGTTTTCGAGAATTGCCATACATTTCCTTTCCGCTCACGGCTCATCATCCGCTCCCGCCAAAACCAGTTGCCGCCAGTCCTGTCGCGCTTCGCCGTCCTTTTCGGCAGGCAAACTTTTTCTCCTCCGACTATCCTGACTCCTTCCACCCGTACTCGCCCACCAGGGGAACAAACCTGCATCCGCACACGTCCTTCACGTCGTACCCGCTTTTCGTTTTTACCAGTTCTTTCAGAACTTGCGTGCACGCGTCGCCCACGGGTATCACCAGCCGGCCCCCGACTGTCAACTGCTCGATGAGAGGCTGCGGAATCTCCGGCGCCCCCGCGGTTACGATGATGCCGTCATAGGGGGCGTTCTCAGGCCAGCCTTTTGTCCCGTCACCCTCCTTAAGACGAAGATTTTCCAGTCCCAGTTCCCTCAGCACCGCGCTCGCCTTCGCATGAAGCTCAGGATGCTTTTCAACCGAGTAAACCATCTCGCAAAGGAGACACAATATCGCTGTTTGATACCCGGAACCCGTGCCGATTTCAAGCACTTTTTCCGCTCCTTCCAGTTGCAGACATTCCGTCATCAGCGCCACCATATACGGCTGGGAAATTGTCTGCCCGAAGTTGATGGGCAAAGGAGTGTCCGCATGAGCTTCCCTCCGGTCACTCGGCAGAACGAATTTCTCTCTGGGCACCCTCCGCATCGCGTCTAAAACTCGGGGGTCCTTGATTCCCTTGCCCTCGAGCTGCTTTCGCACCATGGCCTGTCTTCTGTGGGCGAAATTGTCTTCTCTCTCACCCGGCGTCAGCATCTCTCTTTTCTCTCCGGGTCAGCCTTCCGCGGCGTTGCCCTTGGTCGAAAGACATATTTCGCCGCCACTCGCAGGAAGCGAAGTGTATCCAGCAAGGGACGAAAATAACTTTTCTCCGCTCCGTAAATCGTCGGAATCGGCAGGTTCCCGACCCTGAACCCTTTCCTTGCCGCCTCGACCAGCATCTCCGATTCGGTATCGAATTTTGTCGTTGTCAGAACAAGTTTTTTAAGAACTTCGGTTTTCACGAACCGAAAGCCGCATTGACTGTCCTCGATTTTCTGCCCTGTCAGAGTGCTCAAGATTCGCGATGACAGACAGTTGGTTGCCTTCCGGGACAACGGCATAGGGCGAACATCACGCATCCTGTTGCCCACAACGATGTCGTACCCTCCCTTCTGAAGATAGGAGATAAACCTCGGAATCTCCTCCCAGTCATGCTGCCCGTCCCCATCCAGGACGACGATGCCATCCCATCTTTCGTCCTTCATAATGTGGGCGAACCCCATTCTGAGAGCGGCTCCCTTCCCCCTGTTTATCGGATGCCTCATAACGATTGCGCCCGCGTCCCGGGCGAGCTCCCCGCTGTTGTCGGTGGAGCCGTCATCCACAACGTATGCCGCGATCAGATGCTTTAGACACCCTTTGACGACCTTCTCGATATACGGCGCCTCGTTGTAAACCGGGATAAGCGCGCAGACTTCCACATCCCCCTCCTGACGAGCTCCTTCGCCGAACATGAATTGTCCAGCGAGCCGGCTTTGGATGAGATGGGAGGCAGCCGTCTGTTCGCCGGGGCTATCGGAGGTTCCTTCCGCACAATTGCCGGGGGAAATCCATTCCCGGAGGGCAGGGTACGAGCATTGCGGTCTCACCAAGCATGTCGGCGACAATGAAACCGAGTTAGTGCCCGCGCCTCCAAAAAGGTTTGCCCTGCCATCCTTATCCGCCCAGCATCGCCAGAATCCTATCAACGATGCGGAAGGAGGAATCGGGGCGGCTTAGCTCCGCCATCCTTCTCTTCATCCGGCTCAACCTGCCACCGTCTCGAAGGAGATCAGCGGCTTTTCGGGCGGCTTCGTCGGCGCTGCTTGCCAGGACCGCCACCCCTTTTTCGACGAGAAGTCTCGCGTTGCGCACCTCCTGTCCGGGAATCGGCGACATCAGCACCATCGGTAGCCTTCTCGCAAGCGATTCGGAAGTGGTTAAGCCACCCGCTTTTGAGATAAGCAGCTCGGAGCGAGACATCAGCTCGTGGACGTTGTCCACATACGTCAAGATGACCAGTCGCTCAGGATATTTCCGTGCAAGGCCGTCGAACTTCTTCTGGAGCCGTTTATTCCTCCCGGTGACAGCAACGACCTGCACGTGCTCGCTGAGGTCGCAAAGCCTCTCTGCCACCCGGAGCATCGGCCCAAGGCCCCGGACTCCCCCCATGAGCAACACCGCTCTCTGTGAGGGAGACGACTGCTGTTCCTGGGAATCCGCCGCCAGCGCGAAACGCGGGCGTATTGGAATGCCGGTCACTTCTATCTTATCCGATGTTCCTCCCATTTGGAGGAAATCGCTTTTAGATTCTTCCGCCGCGACGCAGAACAAATCCACGCCGTTCAGTTTCCAGTAAAGATTAACGAAGAAATCCGTCACGACGCCCACCAGGGGCACCCTATTACCCGTCAGACTCTTATACATGTCAACGATGATGCACGGAAACGCCTGCGTGCAGACGACAGCGTCCGGCTCGAACTCCTCAATAATCTTCCGCAGGCGGAGGTAGCTGCTGAGGTGAACCGCATCTCTGAGCTTCTCGGTCTTTTCCTTGAAGGCCAGATTATCGTAGAAATATCGCCATACGGACGGGTTATTCCGGATCAATCCTCGGTACGTTTTCGTCGCTGCCGCCCCCAGGAGAGGGTTTGTGTGCTTGATTAGATTCATCCCCCTTACCTTTACGCGGGGATGGCGAATGGCAAACGCTTCCGCAAGGGCAGTAGCGGCCATTTTGTGGCCAGAATGGTCGGGAGAATATAGCAAAAGGACCTTGAGCAGCATCTCACCTCCCATAGGAGTTTCTTCCTTCATCCGTTTTTTAGCACACGACGCAGGCCTCGCACAACAGAAATCTGCCGCAACGCCTTGGGAATAGCAAAGGATGAAGTCCAAAAGCCCTGAAGGGGCATGATAAATCGCTCCTAAACATACGGTTCGCTCCCGGGACAAAAGAGCGGACCTCCGTACCACGGAGACGCAGCCGCGGCGGCGCCCCCCGGGAAAGGTCCTTCACTTTTTGCTCCTGGGGCGGCTGTAGCCTTGTTCCATGTATCTTTGGAGTAGCGACGCCAGGCGTTTGACGATGGCGGGATGTTTGTCGAACAGATTATTCTGCTCGGCGGGGTCTTCATCGAGGTTATACAACTGCCCAGGTCTGCCTGGCTTGGGCCCGCCTCCGCCAGGCCGGACCCACCCGCCGGAGTCCCGGTTTTCGAGGATCAGCTTCCAGTGTCCCTGCCGGATCGCAAACACGCCGAACACAGAGTGCGACACAATCGCTTCGCGGAGCGGTTTATCGAGCTTCTCGCCCAGGAGAGCGGGCAGAATGTTGTAGCTATCCTGGCCGCCATTGTCGGGCAGCTCGACACCAAGAATCGCTGCGCAAGTGGCCATCAGGTCTGTGAGACATATCGGCTCGTTGGTGGTGGTGGGATTGATCTTCCCCGGCCAGCGTGCGATAAACGGAACGCGGTGACCGCCCTCCCAGGTGTGAGACTTGTATCCGCGAAGATTGCCAGCAGACTTTTGGCCGTTCACGCCCCTTCTCGGCCCGTTGTCGCTCGTGACGATTATCAGCGTCTTGTCAGTCAGGCGCATGCGTTCCAGGGCCTTCACGGTCTCTCCGACACACCAATCAACTAAGACGACCTGGTCGCCTCGAGGTCCCGCCTGACTTTTCCCCTGAACAAATGCCGGCGGCAGCCACGGCGCGTGAGGGGCTGAAAGCGCCAAGTAGAGGAAGAAGGGCTGGTCGGGGTTTTTCTCCTTGCTTCGTTGAATGAACTCGATGGCTTTCTTGGTGAACGTGGGGTCCACGTTCTCCAGCTCGAATCCGGGGGCGCTTAAGCCCGGGCGCGGGCGATAATCCGGATGCTTCTTTTTGTCCACGAAGATGGGTTTATTGGGAATACCTACGGTGCGGTTGTTCTCGATATAGCAGAAGGGGCCGTCAATGGTCGAACAGGCAGCCGTGTAATAGGCGTAGTCAAAGCCGAGGTCCGTCGGTCCGCCGTGAATCGGCTTGGTGAAATCAACATTCATGCCCTTCTCGGGGTCGCCATCTTGCCAGGAGCCATCGAAATGAGCCTTTGCATCCTTCCAGGAGCCTACGTAGCCGTTGTGCCTCGTCCAGCCCAGGCCCAGATGCCACTTGCCAATGAATGCCGTCGTGTAGCCGCGTTTCTTCAAGAACGAGGCAACGGTCATGCGGCTGGGCTCGATTAGCGGATTCGTGTAGCCGCCCACAACGCCGCTTTTCAGCCACGTGCGCCAGCAGTAACGCCCGGTGATGATACCGTAACGCGTCGGCGTGCAGACGGCTGATGGCGAATGGGCGTCGGTGAAGCGCACGCCTTGTTTCGCCAGGCTATCCATGTGAGGCGTGGGGATTTTCGAGTCGGGGTTGTAGCACAGCACATCCCCATAACCCATATCGTCGGCGAGAATGAAAATGACGTTCGGGGCTCGCGCAGTGGGTCTTCCCCATGCGGCGGGCGGCATCGCCATCGCTGCCGCGCCAAGTCCGAGACTCTTTATAAAATCGCGTCTTCTCATCGCATACCTCCTTCGCGCTCGGCGTCAAGCCATCATTTCCCATCCTTTTTCCGTTAAGCTCTCTCTTCCTCCTTTTCTTGCCGCCGAAGTACAGCGACAGCCCTTTCGACATGACGAAAGCTGCCGCGCGTGGGTCGAATGCCGGTGACCGCCACTTTTTGCTGGTTTGGGACAGCGCTTCGGCACTTGGTGTATAATAACAGAAAGTCGCCCGGATGTTACGATGATCCGAGGGGGTGTGGCCACGTCTAACGGGTGGAGAAGTTGCCTTTGGTTTGTTTCTGCCGTGTTGCAGAACTCCGAGTGATAAGACGCACGGGACGCTTGGCGTCTTAGTGTTCTGGTTCGTAAGTTCGATCACGCATTCGGGTGCTGCAAAAAGGAAAAGGCTATGAAAGACATCAGTTTTTAGCCACCGGCTTCAGCCGGTGGGTCATCGGATGTGCTATATGTTCCTGTGGGAGCAGGCTTTAGCCGGGCTTCTCGACTAAAAGGATTCATCCATGCCGCAGCATGTTTCTCACGACATCTGCCGTCACATCGTCCGGCACATGAAGAACCACAAGCGGCTCGAAAGCGCGGCCGGAGATGAGGTTTCCGGCCGGAGGGACGAAAAACCGCCAGGGTCTGGTGGAAATGGCTAAAGCCCCTGGCCGAGAAGCCCGGCTGAAGCCGGCTTAAACATGCCGGGCCGCACGCCGAGCACGGGCTGAAGCCCGTGCCTAACAGGGACGCAGGCAGCGAATCAAGAGGCCGATACCATGGGCTTTTGCACGGGCCGAAGCCTGTGCGTAACAAGGGCAGCATGAGGGAATCGAGAGGCCGGTATCCCGGCGTTTTCGACTATGAATACGGCTGCGTTAGGTTCTGCAATCCACCCACTCAAATGTAAACTCACCCGATTGGAGGGCTGGGAAGCATGGCTCGACAAAGCATATCTGGGAAATATTCGTTGAGAAATATGTTGCGGATTGTGAAGCGGGCAGAGCAGTGGTTGGGCTTGAGCGCGATTTTTGTTGCGATAAGCTTTCACTCGGAGGCTGCCGAATATTTCGTAGCGGTGGACGGCGCCGACAGCAATTCCGGGTCACAGGAGCAGCCGTTCCGCACGATTCAGAAAGCGGCTGATATGATGAAGGCGGGAGACACCTGCTATGTGCGAGGCGGCGAGTACGGCATGATGGTTGATCCTGAGTTGGCAAAAACGGGCGTTGATTGGAGCGGTGCGGTCGCGACGTTGAACGTCGGCACGTGGCAGACGTGGCGGCGGGTCGTCCGCACTCACAAAGCGGGCGGTGACCGGTTCACGTACCGCCGCGACCTCTCTCGCCGGCTGGAATCGAAGAGGAAATGGGCGAGCTTCGACCATTACTTCCTGTCCGGGAAACTGGAGGCGCTGGACATCCCCACCGAGTGGTATCTGGACCGCGGCGCCGGCAGGCTCTATCTGTGGGACCTCAATGGCAAGAGCCCAGCCGGGCACAACGTGGAGGCTAAGGTCCGGGACTACGTCTTCGAGGCGAGGGAGCGCTGATTCAATCGGGAGGGCTCCAACTCGCGGGGACGGTTATCCGGTACAACTGGGTGCACGACCACAATGCGTTCAACTGGGGCGGCAACGGGATTCGCGGCGACGACCAGACCCGCAACCTCCTCGTACACCACAACGTCGTCTGGAACTGCCGGGAAAAGGGCATCATCGTCAAGGGCGACCACAACCGCGTCCTCAACAACACCTGCCTGAACAATGACAAAGTGGACATTCTGGCGTCGAGCCGCGCCGAGCGGTTCAAACCCTGGAACCCGAGACAGCACCCCCACTTGCTCAAGCAGCAAAACGCTAACACCGAAATTGCCAATAACGTCGCGCGGGTCATCGGCTTCGACCACCCCATGTTTTGCCCGCCGAACCGTACAATCGGCTCATCGTTCCGAATAAGAAAGTGATGCTCTTGGCGTGCGAACTGTTGTATTCTAACAAGAGTTGTCGAGAATATCAAAAGGTGTTGGAAGCCAGGCGACAGTACAAGGAGAGGCGAGTCAAAAAAGCGAAGAGGACGCTTGAGGAACTGAATCCGAATGGGAAGTGAGACTTTGCTTTCAACTGCGACCGCCTGCTGAGTACTTGAAAGAGGAAACCTCTCGCAGAGGCGCGAAGACGCAAAAAAGAGGACTGACAGTCACGTAGGGAGGATTCTTCGCGTCTTAGCGTCTTGGCGAGAGACGGTGGGCCAGAAAATGAGAACTCTCAAGCCAACTGTCCCTGAACAATAGGAGGCACGATAATGAAACAAAGTGTGGTCTGTGGGGCGGTAGCGCTAATCATCGGCTCTGTGCTCGGCGTGCAGAGCGCGTCGGCGGTAGAACTCTCGGTGGTCCCCGACACTGTCGTCAACCGGATTGACGAGAAGGTTTACGGTCACTTCCTCGAACACATCTTCCATTCGGTCAACGGCGGCCTCTGGGGCGAGATTATCTGGGATCGCAGCTTCGAGGGCGGGGCCGTCGCGGGCAGCCGGTGGAGCATTGAGGACGATTGCCTGGTGCAAAACGGCCTGTCCGAGAACGTTCGGCTCGTCTTCGGGAACCCCGACTGGACCGACTACGAGTTCACCCTCGAGGCACAGAAAATTGCCGGACAGGAGGGGTTCCTGATCCTCTTCCGCGTCGGCAGGGAAAAACAATTCTATTGGGCCAACCTCGGCGGATGGGGCAACTCGCGGCATTCTCTGGAACGTGGCGTCAAGGGCGAGAACCGCTGGGGTACGGTCGGCCCCGGTGTTCCAGGAAAGATCGAGCGTGGAAAATGGTATCGCATTCGAATCCGGTGCGAAGGACGACATATTCGAGTCTGGCTTGACGGCGACAAGCTGATTGACTTCACCGACGACGCCAGGGCCAACCTCTCCGGGCGAGTCGGCGTCGGCACATGGAGCACGAAGGCCCGATACCGCAACGTCCGGGTGACCTCGCTCGACGGCAGGAAGCTCCTTGAGGGATTGCCCGAGGTGAAGCGGCAGGCGGCATCGCCCCATTCGTGGGAGGCGTACGGACCCGGGAAAACCTATTTGAGCGCCGACAACCCGCTCAACTGCGACAAGTGCCAACTTGTCGTCTCCGAGAGCGGTGAAACCGGTTTCCAGCAGAAGCCGCTCTGCATTCGCGGAGGCGAGACGTATTACGGCTCGGTTTGGGCACGGGGCAAAGCAACGGAAGGGCTTGTCGTGCGACTGCTCGACGGCGAGAAGACGCTGTCCGAAAGAGCATTGCCCGAGCCAAACCCGGAGTGGAAGCAGTTCGCCTTTGAGCTCAAGCCGAAAGCGAGCGCCGAGAATGCCGCCATCCGGGTCGGCGTCCGCGGCAAGGCCAAAGTGTACATTGACCAGGTCAGCATGATGTCGAAATCTGCGCGCAAGACAGGCGGTTTTCGTCCCGACCTGCTGAAGGCTATCGCCGACCTGAAGCCACCTGTCATCCGCTGGCCCGGCGGTTGCTTCGCCTCGGAGTACCTCTGGAAGGACGGCATCGGCCTGCAGCACAAACGAGTCAAATATCCTCGCCGCATCTGGGACGACGTGGATGTCAACTCTTTCGGGACCGACGAGTTCATCCGCATGTGTCGAAAAGTCGGCGCCGAGCCGCTGATTGTCATAAACATCGGCATGACGGACTCGCGGGAAAAACGCGACGCTTATTGCCGGGACGCCTGCGACTGGGTCGAATACTGCAACGGACACGCCGACTCAAACTGGGGAAAGGTGCGGGCCGAGAATGGTCATCTCGAACCGTATAACGTCAAGTATTGGGAGATAGATAACGAGGTCTGGCGGCTCAAACCGGACGATTACGCGGACGTTGTCAAGCAGTTCGTCGCCGCGATGAAGAAGGTTGATTCATCCATCATCATCGCCGCCTGCGGCAGCGGGCAGCTCGGTCGCAACTGGGGTGAAGGCGACAAGGTCGTGCTGCAACAGTGTGCTGATATTATCCAGTATCTCAGCGTGCATCATTATGAAAGTGCCGATGCCTATCGCAGCGGACCCGGGCGGGCGGAAACGTTCTGGCGGGGCCTGGGGAAGATGATCGCCGGGTCGAGCAATCCGAGGGTGAAGCTCTACGTCTCGGAGTGGAACGCCCAAAGCACCGACTGGCGGACGGGGCTTTACTGCGGCTCGATCCTCAACGTGTTCGAGCGTTGCGGCGACGTCATCGGGATGGCGGGGCCGGCTTTGTTTCTGCGACACGCCTCCGCGAGAAGCTGGGACAACGCGTTTATCAACTTCGATAACTGCACCTGGTTTCCGGCGCCGAATTACGTGGTCATGAAATTGTGGCGTGAGCATTATGCGCCCAATAGGATTCAACTTGTTGGCGACGCCGGCCCGCTGAACGCGGTAGCCACGAAGTCCGCTGACGGCGACAGGCTTTACATCAAGGTCGTCAACCCGGGCGAGAAACAGGTTGCGGTTGAGTTGACAATCAAGGGAGATTTCCCGGCGAGGAAAGCGAGCATGGAGCTCGTGGCCCCCGATTCTCTGGGCGCCCGCAATACGTTGGATGAACCGAAGAGGGTCCGCCCCGTTCCTCACAAGGTGAAAACGCTAAAGCAGACCATCAAGTTCACTATGCCACGATGGTCGGCGGGAGTCATCACCATCACGAAGTAACGAGTTTTTTTGCCGACACCAAGAAAAGGAGATTGTGGCGATGTTGAGAATCAGCTTGCTCGTTGCAGCGCTGACCGTGCCGTTGCTTACGGAAAGCGTTTGGAGCCAGGAGCCGGTCGAGCGACTGAAGGTCTCGCTCAAGGCGAGGCCGTTCAATCTGAAACAGGTGAAGCTTCTCGACGGCCCGTTCAGGGATGCGATGGAACGCGACAGGAAATACCTGCATTCGCTCGACGCCGACCGCCTTCTGCACACGTGGCGGATCAATGCGGGTCTGCCGACCGATGCCGAGCCGCTCGGCGGGTGGGAGCGGCCCAATTGCGAGCTTCGCGGGCATACGCTGGGGCATTATCTCTCGGCGTGCGCGTTGATGTATGCCAGCACGGGGGATGAAAAACTCAAGGCAAAGGCCGATGCCATCCTCGCCGAGTTGGCGAAGTGCCAGAAGGCGCTCGGCGACAGCGGCTACTTGAGCGCGTTTCCGGAATCGCTCATTGATCGGGTGGAGAATTGTCAGCGCGTTTGGGCGCCTTTCTACACCCTCCACAAAGTTTTCGCCGGTTTGCAAGACATGTACAGCCACTGCGGCAACGAGCAGGCTCTGGAAATCGTCGAAAAGATGGCAGGTTGGCTGAAGGGGCGTCTCGGTAAGATTGACGAAGCCCAGATGGATCGCATCCTCAATCACACCGAGCAGGGCGGCATGAACGAGACCCTTGCAAACCTTTACTCGGTGACCGGCAACAGGGATTACCTCGCCATGGCCCGGCGCTTCGACCAGAAACGTTACGTGGAACCTCTGGCGAGGGGGGAAGACAAGCTCAAGGGCGAGCACGTGAACTCGTTCATCCCGAATATGATTGGCACAGCCCGGCAGTATGAAATGAGCGGCAACGAACGCGACCGCAAAATCGCCGAGTATTTCTGGAACGAGGTCACCAGTGCCCGCACGTACTGCACCGGCGGGACGAGTAACGAGGAGCATTGGCGAAGCGACCCGTATCAACTGGCAGACCAGCTCGGCGACCACACTCAGGAAACCTGCTGCACGTACAACATGCTCAAGCTGACCCGGCATCTGTTCTGCTGGAAGCCGAACCCGAAATACGCCGACTACTACGAACGGGCGCTCTGGACGAGCATTCTCGGTACCCAGAACCCCGAAACCGGCATGATGATGTACTTTGTGACGCTGGCAACGGGGCGCTGGAAGATGTTCAACCTGCCGACCGAGTCGTTCTGGTGCTGCACGGGAACGGGCATAGAGAACCACGCCAAGTACGGCGACAGCATCTACTTCCACAGCGGCGACAGCTTGTTTGTGAATCAATTCATCGCCTCCGAGGCGGAATGGAAGGAAAAGGGTGTCAAGGTCCGGCAGGAGACGACGTTTCCGGAACGAGAGAGCACGGCGCTGATAGTCAGGACAGACAAGCCGGTCAAGTTTTCGATGCGAGTTCGCGTGCCGTACTGGGCGAGCAAAGGCGTGACCGTGAAGCTCAACGGCGAGCCGCTGAAGCGCAACGTCAAGCCGTGCAGCTATCTCGCGGTCAACCGCACCTGGAAAGATGGCGACAAGCTCGAGGTGGCAATGCCGATGAGCCTGCACCCGGACGCCATGCCGGACGACAAGACGCTTGTCTCGCTCATGTACGGGCCGTTCGTGCTCGCCGGGAAGCTCGGGGGCAAAGGTCTCACCACGGAGAACACCCATACGTCGCAGAACTGGTATAAGTTCGAGGGAGTGGCGACGGCGCCGCCGCTGCTGGGCGACATCAACAACCTGAACGCCTGGATAAAACCGGTGAAGGGCGAACTGCTCACCTTCCGCACGACGGGACAAGAGAAGAACTTCACGCTGATACCGTATTACCGGCTCTTCGGGGAGCGATACGTCGTTTACTGGAACGTTTACAAGAAAGGCAGCCCCGAGCACCGCCGTATGCTCGAGCGGCTCGCGGCCGAGCAGAGAAGGGCGGCTCACCGCCTCGATAAGGTCGAGATTGGCGACGCCAAATCGGAAAAAGACCATGCTCTAAAGGGCAGCAGCACTGCAAGCGGTCAGCACGCCGGACGTCAATGGCGCCACGCACAAGACGGCGGCTGGTTCAGCTACCGCCTGAAAGTCAGGCCGGATGGCCAAAACACACTGGTTTGCACCTATTGGGGTTCGGACAGCGGGGCACGGATGTTCGATGTCCTCGTCGAGGGAGAAAAGGTCGCCACCCAGACGCTTAATGGAAACAGGCCGGAGAAATTCTTCGAGGTGGAGTACAAGCTGCCCATCGGGCTGACTCAAGGCAAGGAGAACATCCTGTCAGGTTTCAAGGCCACCCGGGCAACTACGCGGGCGGAGTCTTCGGGTGCGAGATGTTGAAAGACAAATAATCCGGAGCGCACACGAAATCGAGTTGCAACGTATCGGCTTATGTTCAACTGTCTTATGGCTCCGATTGGCACACCAGGAGGTCGAACATGTGGAAAGTAAGTTTTTCTGTCATGATAGCGATGGTCGCGGTCGCTTGTGGGTCACCCACGTACGACGCGCAAGCGGCTGACGTAAGCGGTCATCAATCGCCTGTCACGACCCCTCCCAAATCACTTCATCTCGATTCGTTTTACAAGAAGTACGTCAGTGCCAGCGGGATTCCGGTGGTCAGTTCTGAAAAGGTCTCAGACTTCGCGTTGCTCGAAGCAGCGTACGTGGTCAACCAAATGCTGTCAAACCGTCCGGACGTTCGTGCGGCGCTTATCCAGAACAAGCTCCGAGTGACGGTGATTGGCGTCAGCGAGTTCACGACGGACATCCCGGAGTACAGTCGCCTTAAACCCAAGAAGTACTGGGACAAGCGGGCTCGCGGCCTCGGCGCCACTCCGGAAATCCCCGTCGTAAGCTGCGGGGAGGAGAATCTGCTCGGCTATCCGGGTGATCCTTACGAGACGGAGAACATCCTCGTCCACGAATTTGCCCACACCATCCACGAGCTCGGGCTGAACTCCATAGACAAAGAGTTCGATGGCAAGTTGAAGAGAGCCTATGCGAAGGCGATGGCAAAAGAGCTCTGGAAGAACACATACGCGGCGACCAACCGGCGCGAATACTGGGCTGAGGGGGTGCAGTCCTGGTTCGACACCAACCGCCCGCCGGACCGCCTCCACAACGACGTCAATACCCGAGAGGAGCTCGAAGCCTACGATGTTGATCTCGCGAAGCTGATTGCCGAGACACTCGGTGACATCGCGTGGCGCTATCAACCGCCCGCCCGGCGAAAGGAAGCCGGACATCTGCAAGGCTTTGACCGGAACAAGGCGCCCACTTTCTCCTGGCCGCCCGAGCTCACTGACTGGTACGAGCAACACAAGCATAACTGAGAGATTTACGAGGCCGGCGTGCTCCCAAAAGAGGAATCTTGACGGCAACCCCGGCCGCTGCGAGTAAACAGGAGGTCCGGGAACTTCATGCGGCTTCCGAATCTACTGGCTACGAAGTCGAGGCGACTGGCGGCGTTCTTCTTTTTGTACGTCACTGAGGGTCTTCCCCTCGGGTTCACGGCGACAGCCATCGCAACCCAGATGCGCCGCCAGGGTGTTGGACCCGCCCAGATAGGGGTTTTTGTAGGGACGCTCTATCTGCCCTGGGGATGGAAATGGTTGGTCGGGCCGTTTGTTGACGTCTTCTACTCGGACAGGCTCGGGCGCCGGCGGATGTGGATCGTCGCCATGCAGGTCCTCATGGCCATGATGCTGTTGGCCAGCATGCCGGTGGACTACGCCGCGCAGATCAAACTGTTCACGTTTCTGATCCTGATCCTCAACGTCTTTGGCGCCACACAGGATGTCGCGATAGACGCACTGGCTTGCGGCGTGCTGAAGGAGGAAGAACGCGGGCTGGCGAACGGCCTGATGTTCGCCGGTGCGTACGTGGGGCAAGCCATCGGCGGGGCAGGGGTGCTCCTGCTCGCAAAGTATGTCGGATTTAATTCCACATTTTTATTTGTTGCCGCGTGCATTCTCTCCGTGACCTTCTTTGTAGCCCTCGGTCTGCGAGAGCCAAAGATGGGGACGCGGCCAAAAGCGCACGGCTCGTGGTTTCGCGCCGCAGTTCTCGACATCCGAAACTATAGTGTGAAAGCCGTCAAAGCGTTTTTCGGCACGCGGGCAGCGCTGGTGGGGCTGGTCTTCGCACTGCTTCCTGCAGGGGCGTACTCGCTCTCGCTTGCTCTACAGTCGAATCTTGCGGTAGAGCTGGGCCTGAGCGACTCGAAGATTGCCCTGCTCGCTCTCGTTTGCACCATCATCTCGGCTGTCGGCTGTGTTGTGGGCGGATTCCTATCCGACCGTTTCGGCCGGCGTCGGATGCTCGCGCTCTACCTTGTCGGTACTGCCGTTGTAACAGGCTTCCTGGCTGTTGCGATGAGGCGCCAAGGTTGGATCATGCCCATTGATCCCCGAATGCCCAACCGGCCCATCCCCCCGACCGCTTTAATCACTTCCTTTTGGGTGGCCAATATCGTTTATTCCGTCTTCCAGGGCCTGATGTACGGAACCCGCACGGCGCTTTTCATGGACATCTGTACCCCGGCGGTGGCAGCTACCCAGTTCACCGCTTACATGGCCATGCTCAACCTGGTCATTTGGTACTCCGCGATATGGCAGGGTCGGGCCATCGAAGCGTGGGGGTATCCTGCGACCTTGACGCTCGACGCCGCTGCCGGCCTGGTGTGCATTTTCCTATTGCCGTTGATGAAAAAGCGGACCGCAGCAGCAGCCCCAACCGGGACGGAGCCAACGTGATGCCCGCCGCAACTGAAGGCGGCCCCGGCGGGACATCGCTCCAGATGGCGCGCGCAAAGCAGGACGAGCAACCATGCAGCGCGGCCAGATAAGCTCAAGTCAACTTGCCCGCGAGGAGCCTTCCGGCACAGGGGGGGAACGGAATGTCGGGGGAGCTGAGGAGGCCCCGAAAAACGATTGCGAATGTACGAAGGCAACGTGCCGGGCCTCGGCACCGGATGCAGGTTTTTGCCCATGCTGCCACATGATTGCCGGGGAGACCTTTCAGCCATCGAAGGCGCTTCTGACTCTGCCGGGGACGTAGTTTTTCGGCAGATATGTTCCGATTGGGCGATACATGTTCCAAAGTCTCAACATTCTCCAATTATCTCTATGCCAAGGAGATACCAAAGCGCATCTGCGAAACGTTGATGATTGGCAACGTTTTTGGGGTTGAACGTCGTTTCCTTCTGTCCTCGTAATGCACGAGGGGACAGGCAGTTACGTGGAAAATACATGTTGGCACGCATATTGCTTCATACGTAGAGCAATAAGGGCGCCCTGTCGCGAGTCTGCGGTTGGGATATCGCTAGAGATTCAGCCGAAAAGCCCCTGATTTGGGCAGAACTCATGGTCTGTGCTACGGTGTGCCGCGCAGAAGATCAGGCGGCGAATAGTCTGTTATCCCGCTCCTGCTGCTTCCATAGCGCGGATAT
>Ga0315547_1000330_pt1 | contig 49717 bp, 36 predicted proteins | sample SalMarSW160240MG_2_FD_202542 | JGI IMG/M metagenome (GOLD analysis project Ga0315547, IMG submission 202542) | Salt marsh sediment microbial communities from the Plum Island Ecosystem LTER, Massachusetts, United States - Salt Marsh Sediment SW1601-240 ...
AGACAGAAAGTGAATAAACTCATGGTTCAGGTAATATACCTGAACCAGCAGGGGTAAATTTGGCTTGGAACAAGGTAATAAGATTGCTGTTAAACAAGACCCACAATTGCAAAAGGCTTTTAAAACTATTTGAAAAATTTGATACTCTTGAGGAGATGTTTGCATATGTTGCTGATACAACCGGTGTAAACAAATAACATCTTTATTTATTATGGAGTCCCAATTAGTCTCGGTCAGTCCCCGCGTCCGCGGGGACCTGAACGGATCTCCAGATTGGGTATTTGCCGATTCTGGAGAATCGGGATACCAATTATCTTATCAACAGCAACTTCTTTGTTTGATGTGGTTTTCCATCAATACATAATTGATAAAAATAAATTCCCGAAGTTAATATATCTCCCTTGTCATCTTTTCCATTCCATTTAATATTATTTTTGCCTTTTACCTTTTGCCTTTTGAATTGTTTCACCAGTTGCCCTTGTATATTGTAAATTTTTACTTCAGCTAATGAGGTTTTAGCTATTATAAAATTTATTTCAGTTGAAGTATTCATCTTACCAAAAGGATTGGGAGTATTCTGCAAAAGACCATACCTTTGTATTGAAATGTCGGAATAATTTACTGGTAAACTGGTATTATCAGTATCAATCGCAATAACCGGTGAGTAAACAGTTGAATTGTCTGATTGATATTGCTGCCCTTCCATTAAGTTTTGTTCAAAGCTAAGTCCAGCATTTTGTGATGAATCAGAGACCGTAATCTTAATATGAAGATATTGGGTTGGTGTTATTGGAAGCGGATTCGCCAATAAAGGACTTGACGAATAGTTGTAATCTGTTGTAATAGCTACTCTATATGAGGTATTATCAACTATGTTTACTATTGTATAAAGAGGTAATCGGCTCACTAATTCACCTTGTATTAGAACCCCTTTTGTTACAATAATATTATTGCTTGTAGATATGCATTCCCCAAATCCATCTATGTTATAATTGATATAAACCATTCCTGAACCAAAATAGGTTCCTGGGGCATCTGCTTCTGCCATAACATCAAATTCGTAAAAACTGGCATCTTCACCGGTAGTTATCTCTCCATTAGCAAATGTGAATGTAATTCCTACATCATCTTTAGACTTGAATGCAAACAAATTTTGAGCAAATATAATAAAAGCAAATGCAACTACATAATTTATTAAGATTCTCATTATCTTTGAAAAATTTTTAATCATTTAATTTTCCCTCTAGCATCTTTCATACCCATTATTAAATAATTTGGCATTTTATAATAATTTTTTGTCAATCTTTTCTAATCAAACAATTGCAACCACCCAAATTTTTTTATAATATTTACCTCCAATTTTCTTAATAGAATTATGTTGTAGAACGACACTAATTAGTTTCCATCCGTAAAATGCTGTTTCGAGTTGTAAGGAGCTTGTGACGACGACTCGAGGTGGCTTGAATACACACTTTATATCGACTCGTCGTTCCCCCGATATGGTCATTCTTCCCTACGGGGTGCACTTACGAGTCGAAAGTCGCGTTTACGGACAGGCACTAATTAAATAAACAATAACAACAAGACCGTCAAAGTATTTTGAAAGTCTTGCTTTATTAAAGCAAAACCCGGATCCCGAATAATCGGGACCCGGGCATCTATAAGATTTTCGGAATCTATTTACTTTGCAATAGGAAATTTATTTAATAACACTCAACTTCTTCACAACACTATAATTGCTGGTTTTTAACTGATATAAGTAAATTCCCGAGCCAAGATCAGATACATCAAATTCTGCTGTACCGTTTCTGCCTTCAACAGTCTTTACACACTTACCAAGAATGTTATATACTCTTATTGTAGCATTCTGCTCAAGTACACTTCCGCTTAACTGATATTTAATTGTCGTATAGTTATGAGCAGGATTTGGATTCGCTCCAATAAGTTTAGTTGCATCATAGACATTAAGTGTGTTATCGCCTGTTATATCTCCAGGAGTATATACAATAGGACCGTGATAGCTGGAAGTTCCACCATAATCTACTGCTTCAAGCCAGTAATAATATGCGGTATTGCCATATGCAACAATATCTTCATAAGAATAATCTATTGGATTTGTGCTTGTTCCCGTCTCTGGAAGTGAAATAAGTGAGTAATTAATATGATTTCCTACTGTTGATATATCATCACATTCAGAACGATAAATATTGAAGCCTTGTACATCCGTCTCAGATTGAGTTGTCCATTTAACTATGACATCTTCATTTTCAACATTATATACTGCAGTGAAAGCAGAAAGTTCAACTGGTAGAGTGCTATTGTCTATGTCTGTAGCAACAACTGGACTATATTTTGTGGTATTATCAGATTCATATTGCTGGTCAGCCATAAAACTTTGTTCAAAACTAAGACCAGCAGTTTGATATGGGTCTGCAATTTCTATCTTTACATGAAGTAGCTGTGTGGCTGTAGTGGTTAAATCATTCCCATAGGTTGGAAGCATTGAAAAGTCATAGGTAACAGTAACTGCAAAACGAGAGGTTGTGTTATCAGCAATATTTTCTATACGGTATAAATCTGCTCCACCTAAATCTCCTTGAAGTAGGGTTCCCTTTTCTACTGTAACTTTGTTATTTAAAACAACATTCTCTCCAAATCCAGCAGTACTATAATTTATATAGGTTTGATTAGAACCTAACTTTTTCCCTTCAGCACTACCAGCAGCCATAACATCAAATTCAAAATATCCGCCAGACAGAACTCCATTAGCAAATGTAAAGGTAATACCAACGGATTTTTCTCCACTTGTATTTTCACCTTGGGATGAGTTGCCATTATCACCTGAATTTTTAGCACCACCAGGAACACTAGAGCCATGACCAACATTATACTTCCAGAAATCATACCTATCATCATTTTGCACCTGTCCATTAAGGTTGAAGTCTGCTTCTAAATAACCAGCCGTACCAACTTGATTGCTCCAATAGTCATAAAGGTCATTATTTTGGACCTGTCCATTATCATTAGCATCACCCGCATACATAGCATAAACACCAGTTTCAACTTCTTTGAATCCGTTTCCATATACAGAACCTGCAATAGAAAGGTTTATTGTTTCTGGAGAGCTTGATTCATCGCCAAACGCTTTCGCAGTTGAAGTCATAATATCAAGATGGTTTCTATGGCTAATAACAATGTAATAATCAATACCAGTTGTATAATAGAATGGAAGGCTGTGGTTGCCATCCACATCAACAATAGAACCGTCAGACAATAAGAATGCATTAGCAGTCTTTTCGGTTGCGCCAGTAGCAGTAGTTCTCAATTGAATTTGTAACCAGTCAACTGTACCTGCTGGTAATGAGGTAACTGTTTCACCATCATAAGGTGAAGAAAGAGGTATAAATGAATTCAATGCATTCATATTATTATTGGTTACATTATACGGACCTTCTAAATAGACTGTGAAGTCAGCATAAGCTGGAAGGTTATCCGCCGCAGCTGCGCTTCCGCAGTCTGCCCATGCAGATTGAGAAGCACCTTTTCCCATTGGAATTGGCTCATAGCTAATATGGTCATCACCAAAGTTATAATCTTTGGATGGATTATTAACTGATGCCATACGATAGGCAAATGTTTCATCTGAGGCAGGAGCATTTAGAATAGCTCTTCTGGTATTAGTTCCACTACCATCATCATAACAACCGATAGTTGTAAAGTATTGCCAGTTACCAGTACCTGCAGCACCTGAAGAATCTCTTTCAACAATGTAGTAACTAACTCCAGCATTTTTAACACCAATATAGAATGGATCATCAACAGACATCGTATAATCCAGATAAATCCAACCTCCATTATCATTGGGTACATCGGAGACAGCAACATTTGTAGGAGGAGCAGGAGCTGCTTCAGCTTGAATTACGATATCGGTCAATGAAGAGTAATAACTTGGTGGATTAGTATTGTATTCCCAAGAATAGATTGTCAGGTGGTCGCTTGCAGCAAATGCTTCAGTAGAAATACAGCCGTTTGTTACTTCTTTGAAACCATCCACTAGAAGCTGTTCTTCCGGAACGGACAATGCAACATGGTTACTGCTGAAGTCAGCCAAGTTTCCATAATCCTGGTTTCTTGTGCCATTTGTGTCAGCAGCTGCAATTCTGATATCAAAGTAATTATTTTGATAAGGGGATGTTGGATTGATTTGAATCAGATATTGACTAACAGTGGGTGTATAAAGTATTGTACATAGAGAATCGGTATACCATGGAGAATAATCAACATATCTAGTAACTTCAACACCGGAACCTGAACCAATTCCATAATCAAATGTGAAGCTTGGTCCATCAGTAGCACCCCACCAGCAAGAATCAGCATCTGCCGTCTCTGCAGACTTCGTGGAATAAACATTATTACAACCATAAGAACAGTCACTGAATGTACTCTTCCATATATTAAACTGGCTAGCTTTAATATACGTGCTATTATCAATTTGAATTCCAGTGCCTAAAGAATGGAAAATACATTGAGTTATTGCCATTGTAGTTATATCAACCTTATTGGCTGATCCTTCTCCAAACCAAATACCTCTTGTGCAATTATAGAAAGTATTGCTTTGTATGGTATTATTACTAATATTTCCAATTAGAGAATTAGACCAAATAGAGAGACCTGTTCCTAAGCCTTCGAAAGTATTACCTGTATAAGTCATATCTGGACAACCCCAGATCATTACACCAGTACCAGTTGAAGTTAGTGGTCCAGCACCTATGAAATCACAATTACTTATTGTGGAATTATGAATATTTTCACCATAAACCATTGTTTCGCCAGCTTCTGTTGAGTTGAATTCACAGTGGTCAAGAGTTAGGCTCTCCAAAGAAGCAGCACCACAAGTTATACCTTGTGCAGTGTTGCCCGTTAGATCAAGGTCACAATAGCTTATTTCTACAGGATGCGGGTTGTTTTCTAGAGTAATCATATGTCCTGTGCCAGTTCCACTCAAAATAGTAAATCCATTTCCATTACCAGTACCATTCTTAACCACATATCCACCAAGTACAAAGTTGTCAGCACCACCCTCAATCGATATACCTGTAGTTTCAGTTTTAAGTTGAATTTTGGTACTATCACGCCCATTGTCAGATCGAAGAGTAAGATGTGGTGTATTTACAGAAAAGTCTTCTGTAAAGGTAGCAACAGAATCTGGTATATTATAACAGGTAATATCATCACCGGAACTTGCCGCATCTATTGCAGCTTGTATGGAAGAATAATATCCCACAATTGTCTTAGAACCGTCATCAACAACAGGTGCAAAGAGTGTGGTCATTCCGGCATCGCTGTACCATCTTACATAATCCACATGGTCACTTACCACACTACCTTGAGAACCAACATTGAATGTATTTCCGGAATGTGTAGGTCCATTTGCCGAACCCCACCAGTTACTTTCCGCATCAAGTATATAATTAGTAACAGGTGACAATAAGCTGACAGCGCCAAAGCCGTAAGTTGTGCCTGTAATATCGAATGAATTATCATTAATATAGTTACCGACTCCAAAATTAGCATCTGTATATCCGGGTGAACCAACAGCAGCACCACCAATTCCAATACCATAACTATTTGTATTATCAACAGTATTCTTGGTAAAGACGAAGTTGGATAACTTACCTGTTGCAGGATTAGAACCCCATACATAAAGGACACCATCAGTATTTGTGAATACATTAGTATCTACGAAAATATCATTTATATCAGCATTCTGTAAGTTAATTGGAGTTGAACATTTATCAACTGTATTGTTCGTAAAATCTACACCATTTACTGGGCAACTAACAGGTGTTCCATAATAACCACCAATTTTCCAGGGGTTTGCTATCTTATCTGTAGGACCGTTAAATGTATTATTATCAATGGTAACATTAGAAACTGTATCAGGTGTAGTATATCCACCCAAAAGAATACCTATCGGATGTCCGGTAGTAAGGTCAAATGTACAATTTTGAAAAGTTGTATTATCTATAGTAGAAGCAGAGGAATTGACCGTAAAAGCAATACCACCATTAGGGTCAATTATGAAATCATCAAAGGTTACAGAATCAGCAGTAACCTCGTGAGTTCCAATGATCTTTACAGGAGGAGTAGCTTTATCGGGTTCTTGTCCATAGATATATGCCTTATGGTCCACAGCAAGATTTTCTGTATATGGTGTTGCAGCATCGGTGACACACACATAGTAATAGTCACCAGCAGCAGCATCAATACACGGTTGAATGGCATCTGCATAGGCAAGAGCAAGTAATACTTTTGGAGCTGACTGGTGAGTGCGAACATATTCCGTTGAAGGTGTGACAGTACTTGTGGCATACCAGGGGATGAAGGTGACATGTTCGCTCACCTTTGCACCAAGTGGTGTAGTATGAGGATTGAGATCTCCATCATCATCGGGTCCAGTGGCATCTCCATACCAGTTCTTTTGTGCATTTACCGATGTGGCATGTACACTCCAGATTGCGTATGCAGAATTGGTATCAAAGGAGTTGTAGTTGATCGCCATTGTTTCAACACCAACCATACCTGCTTCGATAGAAATTACATTAAGAGCAATATCGGTGAACACATTATTCTTAATCTCCAAATTAGTTACAGTCCCACCATTTAAGAAAATACCTCTATAGAAATTATCAAAGGTATTATTTGTTATTGAGGTGCCGGTACAATTTTGAATGAAATTAATCGGCTTAGAATCATTTGCAACTTTTGAACCAGGGGGGTAGTTGCCGATAAAGTCGTTATTATCAATGTCAAGTTCAAAACTATAAGTAACAGCACTGCTGTTTCCAAGTATAGCATCGACAGAGGTAGCAAGAGCGGTACCGCTAAAGTCAAAAGTATTATCTGTGATATCAATTTTAACATCAGCATTAAATGGATATGCAATGACACCTCTTTGACAGTTCGTAAGTGTATTATTGTCGACAATACTTGCAGTGGTAGAGGATGAGCTTAGGAACATAATTGAATTTCTTGAGGCGTCTATTGTGTTGTCATGAATATTACCCATTGCATTTGGATATACAAACCATAGAGCACCCGTCGGGCATGTATTGAAAGCACAATCTTCAACTTCAGTTGTTTTATCGGTTCCTGAATCATCCTCAACAACGATTCCAACACCTTTAGCGGCAGCAGTATAGATATCATTTAACGTGATGTTTGTAACGGTTCCTGCACAGTCGTCAAAGAAGATACCGGCAAAATAACCACCCGAAGCAGGAGTGCTAGTGCTGAAGATGGAACCGTCAATGATGAAATCATGTATGACGGTAAGGTCAGTACCAGCGTAATCAACAAGCAATACGGATTGGAATGGGGTATTATTTAAGACAGGAAGATCAGTTATATATTTTACTGTTGCAGAATCCATATGAACGAATGAGGGAGCAAGATATGTGGTTCCTTTTGAAGCACTGGCTCCATGCAAGTGAAGGTTTTTGTCTATTGTAACACACTCGTCAAAGGTACCCGCAAGACAGGATATCGTATCACCTGCTGTAGCACCATCAACCGCTCTCTGGATAGAGGAGTGATAAGTCTCTTGGTTTACATTCATTACGGGAGCAAAGAGTGTCGTTCCTGCATCTGGCTCCCAACCTCTGCCGGGTTCTGCATCTGTGCCGTCATTATACCAGGGGGCAAATTCCACACGGTCGCTGACCGTTGCACGACCCTTTGTTGCAGGAGGTGTATAGGTATTGTTGTCGTTAAGAGGACCATATTGATCGCCCCACCAGTTACTTGAGGCGTCCAGCAGACCGGTATATTGATCTGCCATATAAACCGCACCGTAACCATAGGTCGTACCGGACATTTCAAAGGCGTTATAGTTTATTGTATTACCAGTTCCGAAGTTGGCATCAGTAAAGGTTGGTCCGCCGAGTGAAGCACCGCCAATGGCAAGACCGTAGCTGTTTGTGCTTGGAATATAGTTATTGCGGAACACGAAGTTAGTAAGCACACCCGTTGGTGAGCTTGCGGGACTATTCCAGAAATACATGGCACCATCAGTATCATAGAAGTCGTTAAAACGAATTAAGACATCATTAATATTTTCATTAACAAGATTGATTGGAATCGAGCCCTTATTTACCTCGTTGTTATAGAAGTCCAATCCGTCTATTTCGCAACCGATATTAGTACCAAACCATCCACCAACTTTAAAGGGATTGCAATTTTTATCATCCGGTCCATTGAAAATACAGCCTTGAATCACAACGTTTGAGAGTTTATGAGGAGTGGTTCCACCACCGAGATAGATACCTACCGAAGGACTTTCATTAATAGTAAATATACAGTCATATATCCTGAAATATACATTTATAGGATCAACCGATGTATCAGCCGTGAGGGCTGTACCGGCACCGTCGGGATCGAAGGTAACTTCAAGTATAGCAACCTCATCAGCGGAAACTGTCTGTTGTCCAACTAAGATGACATCAGTAGCAGTATACGTGTAACTCCATAACCAAAGGTCATCTTTATTTAAATCGAAATCCTCGGTAAATGTTCCGGTCTGGAGAAAGATATTCCCAGCTCCACCTTCAACAAAGACATCTATTGCAGCCTGGATGGAGGAGTAATAAGTGTATGCTTTATTTTTAGGGGAACTCCCCGGTTTATTATGCTCGGAAATCATATTGCCTTTAGAGACAGCACCATCAAGCCATACAGGAGCAAAAGGATCACCGACGCTGAATTCATCATCGAGCCAGGGCACATAATCAACATAGTCTGTAACAGAATCACCCTGTGCAGTTACATTGAAGGTATTACCATGATGGGTGGGACCATTTTCGGAATTCCACCAGTTGTTTTCGGCATCGAGAGTTGTTAATTGACCGTTATAAACAGCAATGGTGTTGCCTGTGAAATCGTTGGCATTGACACTGATATTCTCAACACCGAATATGTGAGCAACTTGAGGGGGATCATCAGGAGCAGGTTCATCCGCGTCAATCCCGATACCATAGCCATTGGATGAGAATATGTTTTCTGAAATAGTAACACCATCAGGATCAATGGTGAGATCCTGTGCTTGGGGCTCTCCATGGTCGCTTGTTTTCGTGGAAGCGGCAAATCCAATCGCAACACGACCTGCCTCCATTCCAGTAACAGAGTTGCCTACAATATCTAAGTTGTTGATGATACTGGGATTCTCTGCAACGTACTCAGCATACGGCGTTGCGAGATTTCTCTCGGGATAGAATGCCTCTGCTTTAAAGGTAAGGAAGCAGTATTTGACAGTTCCCGTAGCGACTGTGTTGCTATCTATCGTTGCACCATCAGCATTCACGACCATAATACCTGTACCAACTCTCGGCGTTGTAAACGAATTATGCTTAATGCCGGCACCATTCCACAGCTTTTCGAACCACATACCGCGACTTTCGCCATCACCGTAGCTCTTGAAGATGTTGTCTTGTACAGTAATGTTATCTCCACCGGTTACATCAGCGTAGATACCGGCTCGCCCACCAGATACAATTGTGAAACCACTGCCGCCAAGAGTTACATTGGAAGCAGTTACATGGAATGCCGCCAAGGAGTCAGTAGGTGCCTCGACAGTAGTGGATAAAGCTCCATTAATTGAATTAATAGTCACAGCTTTATCTACGATTACGTATTCCGTAAAGGTTCCATCTTTAGCGGTAATTGTTTCACCGCCAGAAGCAGCATCGATGGCTGTATTGAAGGATGAGAAGTAGCCGCTTGCTTTTACGCTTGTGGTCAATTCAACAGGCCAGAATGACGAGCCAGACATGCTGGTATCATTCCATGGGACATAATCAACATAGTCAGATACGGCAACACCATGTGGGTCACCCGCAAGGTTTGTATAAGTGTTATCAACATGATTAGGTCCCGAGCCAGAACCCCACCAGTTATCTTCAGCGTTGACTTCGGTGGTGTGATTATTTTGGACACCTATATCACAACCGCTGAAATCATTACCGGTTATAGTGAAGTCTCCAGGTGAAACAGAAGCACCGTCATTGATGACTATTCCAATCACACCAACAACTTTAAAGGTTTGGGTAAAGATATTGCCAGTTATATTCAGTGTAGTAATTGAAACCCCGCCAAGGTAATTATGCATCATAATGCCTTGCATACAATCGTCAAAAGTGTTACCGGTTATTCCTAAGCCGGAAGTTCCTCCAGCACCTGCAAGAATACCGATGCCATATTGGTAATAATTAAATGTATTTCCTGAGATAGTAGAAGTTCCAGTCGCGCCCATAAATTCTATTGCATAACCTGATGTATTATCACTACTTGAGAAAGTGTTATTTGAAATGGTAGCGTTAGAACCGAGTTTGTCCGCCCAAATAGAGCCATCTCCAGCTTTTGCGGTGAAGGTATTATGGTCAATAGTTAAACCTGAAGTGCCGGCAGCACCAACATTGATACCCATTGAGGCATTTCCCGTTGTATTAAGCGTATTGTAAGAAATGGTCACATTATTTAGAAGATTCGTCACTTGGACTAAACGTGTTGTAGCAGTGCCGCTCTGAATTGTGAAGCCATGGCCGCTACTTCCGCCCAGAGTAAAACCATCAGCACCAGAAACAGATTCGACTCCAATACCTGCCGCAGGTTGGATTATTGTCGTCGCAGTACCATTTGTGGATTGCAGCGTAATATCTTTATTCACTACAACTTGTTCTTCATAGGTTCCGGCATGCACATTAACCGTTCCCGTTCCATCGTCAGTGACACCGTCAACACCATCCTGGATTACTGCAAATGCATCCCATTGCCACCAGAGATCATAAGGGTCAACATCAGCTTGGCGGTGCCAGGAAGAGTCGACATAAGCTATTGCAGGATCATAATTCTTCACTATGACGAAAGAACCGTCAGTGCCCGTATCGGTTGCAGGCAGTGTTCCCTGGTTTGCATGCACATCCCAGAAAGAAGCAGTAACAGAAACCTTGCCATCAAGATTCGGTGTAGGATCAGGGACTGTGTATACAGCACTCCAGTGCTTATTGTCGCCACCAATCGTTGCTGTAACGGTGTCTATGACAGCTTTAGCTCCAGATTGTGGTAATGTAAATACCACCTGAGGTGCTACCGGATTTGTTGCAAGAGCTTCATTAGCTTCAAATGCGAAAGTAATCACATCACCTGCTTCTCCGAGGAAAGGATTAGCATTGTTTGTTGATAATGTATCTGCAATGATTATTGGAGCGATACCATCATCGATATTGATTGCTGTAGTGGTGTTCTGCAAATTGCCATCCTCTGTTACGATCGGAATTCCAGAATAGTTAACATAATTTAATTTCAGGTCATTTTTGTCTGGTCCGAACTGGAACTGAGGATTAGTATAATCAAATGATAGACTGATAAAGTTATTACCTTGGGCATTCACTTCAGCAGCTATAACTGGAACAAGGGTTGTTCCATCCAAGATCTTAAAGTCACCTAAAACAAGATCCCACTGAGCTGGTGTCCAGCTTAGGGTTGGATCCACCATATCAGCATTAAGCTGAACAAGAATAGTTTCGACCCAAACTGGTGGTGTAGTGTCTGTTGTTTGCGTTTCAGCACCAATAATATAAGCCACTGGTTTTGCTTGTGCAAAAAGCGAAGCAGTGGCTAATAGGAATATTAAGAGCAAAGTTAATTTTTTCATAATAAATCTCCTTTTCCCGATGAATCGGGATTATTTTTTTAAACTTTTCCTAATTATGACATTAATATAATATGGAAATAAATACATCCTATTTTAGACATTAACATAATTGTAAATTAAATACATCCTATTTATGACATTAACATTTTAAATAAACCTATTTAAGAAATTAACAGATTATTAAATCGCTTGTTTAATTTAAATAATAGTAGTGTTTTCGTCTCCATTAATGAAATCCTATCTTTAGTAAAAACCAATAATTATTTTCTAATTACTATCTCCTTCAAAACTCAGATTTTTTTGGATTAATTTATATTACCATTTATAACCTTTAAGAATTTTATGTGTCAAGTTTTTCATAATATAATATAAAAATACATCATTGTGACATTTACTAATTTACCTGTTAAGATATTTTTTTAAGTCTAAAGGCCTATCCTGATTTACCGTGAAGAATATTTTTTCGTGATAGGGATATTAATAAATTCCAATCGGGCATTTTTATTTATTTTTGGTTCTACTGCAAACATATCTTCAGCTCCTATCCTTAATGAATTAATCAGTTCAGAGTAAGTTTTTTCCTGAGCATTAACTCCAGGAATATCAATTAACCAACCTACCCACCAGTCACCGACTTTTTGAATTATCGCTCTAAATTTCATATATCAATTCCTTTTAAAGGGTATATTCAGAATCTTTGCAAATTTTACGAGCCAGGACATCAACTATTTCTCTTCCGTCTGGGCGCCGAGACCGAATGTCGTGGAATTTCAGTCCGATACATTTCTTTCTCAAAGATGGAATGTCGTCTTCCTTCACGAATAAGATAGGCACCATTTTGTTTTAGCCATTGTATTAATTCTTTCCGCTTCATTCAGCACAGAATTTCTAAATAATAGCATTTAAATCAGGGACACCAATTTTAAGACATTAACATTTTGGATTGTTTCTTATTGTAGATTATTTTTTGATTTGGTTTCCTAAACTTTCTCAACTTTCTTTATTAACTCCTTTTTTATCCCCCGAAGGGGGATTTATTTTTTAAATTTAGATTTATTTAGAATTTCTCAATTTTTTAGTTTGTCAAGTTTTTCTTAATTTTTTTTATTTTATATATGAGTCCACTCTAAAAACCCCTAAAGGGGTTAAAATTGTGTTTTTAAAACATGTTACCCACAGTTGAAACTGTGGGCTAACCCTATGGAGAATAGGAAACATTCAATAAGCACATTTTAACCATTTTAATGGTTTTTATAGTAAACTCATATATTTTTTAACAATAAATAAATGCTATTAATTGCACTTTTTTCTTTAATTTGTTCACGAGTTCCTGAGAAATTAAATTTTTTTATAAGAATATTACCTTCAATATTTACACCAATAAAGACAAGTCCGACAGGTTTTTCAGGAGTTCCTCCTGTTGGTCCCGCAATCCCAGAAACCGCAATTGCGTAATTACTATAGAATTTTTCTTTTACGCCTTGCAACATTTCTTTAACGGTTTGTTCACTCACAGCTCCGAGTTTTTCAATAGTCTCTTTCCTTACATTTAATAAATCCATCTTTGCTTTATTGCTATAAGAAACTATTCCGCCTAAAAGATATTTTGAACTCCCTGAATTATTGGTAAACAAATTCTGAATTAATCCTCCAGTGCAAGATTCTGCAACAGCCAAAGTCTTATTTTGGCTTAGTAATTTCTTATGACAAAGCTCAACAATGGTATCTTCATCATATCCATATATAAATTCGCTAATCCGCTTTTCAATCATATTTACAATTGTATTAAATTCATTAAGTTTGGTTCCATACACCCTTATCCCTACCATTCCAGGTTGAGGAAGAAAAGCTATGCTAACATTCTGTGTTTCTAGCACATCATTTAATCTTTCACTGATTTCAGCTTCTAATATTCCGATTGTCCTTATCGTTTTAATGTATATTGGTTTTGTTTGATAGTTCTTTCTCAAAGTTGGGATAAGATAATCCTTAACCATCTCCTTCATTTCTGAGGGCACACCCGGAAATGCAAAAAAATTTTTACGCTTATCTTGAAAATGCAATCCAGGAGCTGTGCCATACTTATTCTTAATTGTTTTGAATCCTATAGGAACCTTTGCTTGAGTTTTCACAATTTCTGGTATTTGCATGTTTTTCTGATGATATAATTCTTTAATATGTGACCAAATTGCTTCCCGAAATTCAAGGTCTTTGCTAAAGAATTTTGCGATACTTTTCTTCGTTACATCATCTTTAGTTGGTCCCAAACCACCTGTTGTAATGACCACATCACTTTCCTTCTCAATCTTCTCAAGGGTTTTAAGAATAACCTCACTTTCATCTTTAATTGTTACTGATTGATGTAATAACAGCCCTATTTTTGAAAGTTCATTTCCGATAAATGCCAGATTTGTATTTACAGTTTTGCCCAGTAAGATTTCATTTCCAATAGTTATTAAACTTATCTTTATCATATTTCTCCTTTGAGGATTTTCAATAGGACTTCTGCAAAATATGGAAAATTCACCTAACTTGTCATTCCCGTGATCCCCGCGTCCGCGGGGAGGGAATCCAGTAGGAATACTTGTCCTCACGAAAGTGGGGAAAGGTTTGTGGATTCCCAATAGATTCCCAATCAAGTTGGGAATGACACGCGAATGCTATTTTGCAGATCTCATGATTCTCAATTATAAATAAAAATATATACTTATGCCATTTCTAAATATCTTGACACGAATAATATAAATCTTATTTATTTTGTTTAATATGTTTAAGATGAAAACAATGATGTCAAGTAAAACTGTTATCCTGTTTAAGTTAAGACAGGAGGCCAAGGAGGCAAAATGACTTATCTAAATAATGCTAAGATACGCTTCTTCCCTTTATCATTGATTCTTGTATTACTTACTGTCGGTTCAATATTTGCTCAAGAACCAGACCCATTTGCATTGGTTTTAAAAACAAAGGGAGAAGTTATCTTAAACCATAATCACCAGTTACGCCCTGCTGAAACCAGCACCCTGATTTTTAACGGTGACATATTACTCACGAAAGACAATTCTCTTGCAATTGTTAATTTCTCAGATAATGGGGCTATAATTAAACTATTTTCAAATAGCACCTTAACAATAGGATTGGAAAAAGACATAGGTATTGCCAAGAAACTTAACCTGGACAGTGGTAATTTATGGGCAAAAGTCACACATAACTTGGGTAGTTTCTCTGTGCAAACACCTACTGCTGTAGCTGCGGTAAAGGGAACAAAATTTCTCACTTCTGTTGACCCACAAACTGGATATACAACAGTATTGGTTTTTGAGGGAACCATTGAATTGGGAAATGAATTCGGTATAGCTAATATCCCTTCAGGAAATCAGGGATTCTCCAATGGTATGGAGCCACCAGTTATACAGCCATTACAATATAATCAAATTCCTGACGAAATTCAGGAAGAAATTGAAGCTAAAATTGAAATTGAAGAAGAGACTCCAAAAATTGAGAAAGAGATTGAAATCCCGGAAGCTCCGCCAGAACAACCCGAACAAAAGAAAATAGAAAAAACCGAAGTAGAAAAGGAATCAGCACTTCCCTTCCCAATGTCCATTGGAATAGGCACAGTAAATATAGATGGAGAGACTTACTCTCAGATAAGATTAATGCCAGAGTTCTCAATCTGGAAATTTAAACTTGGTCTTGATTTTAATCTTCTCATTGATAGTAAGGGTAAACTTAGAAAAGAGGATTGGGATTCCTTTGAGGATTATCTTAATAAATTTCTATATATACAGTTCGCAAAAAAGACTGACCCATTCTATCTCCGCTTTGGAAGTTTTCCGAGAGTACAATATGGTCAAGGTCTAATTATGAAGGACTACACGAACATGCTTAACTATCCTGATAAAAAACAATTGGGTACAGAAATAGCTGTAAATACAAACACTTACGACTTAGGCTTTGAAGCCTTCTGCTCAAATGTTTATGAAGCAGATATTTTCTCTGCCAGAGTTAAAGGTAAGCCTTTGAAAAATTTTGATATCCCTATTATCAAAAACATCCAATTCGGAGTTACAGCAGCTGCAGATTTAAATCAATTAGGTGCACTGAAAGATAGTGATGGAGATGGTTATCCTGACAAATTCGATGACTTCCCTGATGATGAAAACTGGTGGGCAGATACTGATGGAAATGGAATCGCTGATAATATAGATCCTGATAGAGATGGTGACGGGTTCACAGATAATATTGAAGGCATTAAGTTAGAATATCCTGATTCAAGCGATACTTTCTGGCAAAGTTTACTTAATGATTTAGACTTTGACTCCCTAAGTTTAAAACAGATTTATAAGCTAGGGGAAAAAGAAGGTGTTACTATTTTGGGTCTTGATTATACTATTCCTCTTTTAAATACAAAGCTGTTCAAATTATATAATTATGGAGAATTTGCTCAGATATTAGATTATGGAAATGGATTTATCTTCCCGGGTTTCGGCTCACACTTCCTTATATTTGATTTGAATCTTGAATATCGTATATTTGGAAAGAAATTTGAACCTAATTATTTTAACTATCTTTATGATAATGAAAGAGCAATCATTTCAGGAGATTCTGTTGTAACCAAAGAAAGCCAATTAGATAGTATCAAAAGTTCTCAGGGATGGCGAGGTGAATTAACTACACACCTCTTTAATATCATTGACCTCTCCGTTGCTTATGAAGATATCCATGGAGATGATTATAATATGGGAAAAACTATTCAAGGACAAGTTAATCTTAAAAGAAACCTAATCCCTAAATTGTCTTATGCTTATGCTTGTTATTCTCAAACAAAAGTAAAAGACCTCACAACATGGAAAAGTCCTAATGCTAGTATAGAAGCCCAGATTGGTTATGAGTTGTCTTACAATACTATCCTTATCGCAAATTATAAAGAATATTACGAAGACCTTAATAATGATAATAAAATCAAAGGTGATGATGAAACTATCACATCTTTCAGCTTTGGGGTGCAATTCAAATTTTAGAAGGATACAATCCCCGCGGACGCGGGGACGCAAAGGATGATGAAAATAATCAAGTATACAGAGTTAATTGTGAAACCATCTGATCTAACAGGATTTGTAATCCTGTTTATTTCAACTTTGAAATCTTTATTTGAGAATAATAAACACCATTACAAATGGTGTTAGGATCGTTTCAATATATTTGTGGCTAGAAAGGGTCTTTATATGAAAAAAATATTCTTAACGCTCACCCTATCTATTCTCATTTTTAGCTGTTTATGGGCTGAAAATAGCTTCACAATTGCCCAAATGACTGAAAATAATATCCAACTCAAACTGCATATAGATGAATACTCCTTTTCTGATATTAGTATTAAGGGAAAATTATATCAAAATATTGAACTCTCGGGAATTAATTTTCTCAAACTTAGTGAAGAAGGCGCCCCACAACTTCCATTCTTCTCAAAGGTGATTGGCTTACCCCCGGATGGAAATATCTCTGCAAAAATAATATCTGAAAATCATAAAATAATTGAAAACAAAAATATATCCTACAATCCAACATATTTTGAAAAGAATGACGAATTAATTGCAAATTTTGATATTCCAGCAAGTTATCAAAATCGGGCATTTCTGCCTGATAAATTAATTGAATCTGAATTGGCTGGATATGTTGGAAACAGATATTTGGGCGTAGTTCGGATCTTCCCAATCCAATTCAATCCAAAAGAGAATAAAGTAAAAATTTATACTGACTTAACAATTAGTATCAGAATCACTGGAAAAAACAAAAAAAATAATCCGCCAGCTGGCGGAGGCTCAAATTATATTGATAACATAGCTGATGATTTTATTCTTAACAATAAATTATCAAAAAATTGGAGAAAAGAAAAGGAACCTTCCTATTATCCAAAACATAAACAAGATGAGTCTGTAATAAATAAATTCCAATTTATTATTGACCAAAAAGGAATTTACAAAACCACTTATTCTTTTCTAAAAGATACGGTCGCATTCTGGCAAGATTCTTTACAATTTAATTATCAATTTGACTTTGATATTGATGAGATAAACCCTAAATATCTGGAATTAAGCAATAAAGGAAACCCTGTTCCAATATATTTTTCTGGTGAATATGATGGTTCTTTTGATGAGGAAGATTATTTTGAGTTTTATGCTGATATCAATCACGGAAAAGATTGCTTTTATGATAACTATTCATGGGAGAACTACTTCACGCTTGAATATAATGAAGGACATTTAGGAGCACGACTTGCTGTTGAAGATTGTGGATTATACGAAACAGACCCCCGTAAATATAAAAGACCGTATCTTTTTGATACAACCCTTCACTTAGAAAAACAAAGTCTCTATGCCAAACTCAGTCAAGTATCTAATATAAGAGAAGATTTATGGTTTTGGACTCAAATCAGTGCTCCTAATATGAAAAGCTTCCCATTTATATTACACAATCCTGTGCAGACAAATGCGAGAAGTGCCACCATCAATGTTTCATTATTTGGAAATACATATTACAAAACCGACCCGGAGACGCACGAGGTAACAAATTCAGGAATGCATCATGCATTGGCTTATATTAATGCATCTCAGGTAGGTAATGTAATATGGGGGGGGCAATTTGCAGAGAACTCTGGTCAAACAGAAGCAATCATTACAGGAACAATATCAAATGACAACTTGAATGATGGCACTAATATGATTTATATTTCTATGCCTGGTGATACAGATGCCAGTTATGATATGGTTATGTTGAATTATATTGATATTACATACTGGCGTGAATATACTCCTTACGATGGTATATTGGAATTCAATAAACCATCCTTTTTGGACCCTCAATTACTCCAATTTGAGATTAACGGTTTCCAGTCCTCAGATATTGATGTTTATAAAATTGGCGTAAGTAAATTAGAAAATGTCAGCATTGAATCAACAATGCCTGCTGGCGGCTCACCATTCATAGTAACATTCCAAGATGAAGTAATTGATGATTCAACAAAATATATTGCAGTAAGTTCTGAAAAAAAATTAGTCCCAAAATTTGTAAAACCAGATATACCAAGCAATCTACACGATACAAATAATCAGGCAGATTATATTCTAATTTCTATACGAGATTTTATTAATGATGAATCAATACCTGAATTCATCTCTCACTGGCAAAATTATGGAAATCTAACGGTGAAGCCAGTTGCCTTAGAAGACATCTTTGACGAATTTAGTTATGGAATACGCTCTGCTCAGGCAATCCAGGATTTTCTGAAATATGCGTATAATAATTGGCAAGAACCTGTTGTTCAATATGTTCTCCTTTTAGGTGATGCCTGCTATGATGAGCGAGATTCTTCTCCAGATAAGAAGTACAGTATAGTCCCAACAAGTATGAGCTGGTCATATGATATCGGGGCAACCGTTGACGATAATTGGTTTGCTTGTATTGTTGGAGATGATGAACTACCTGATTTATCGATTGGCAGAATTCCAATCTGGGAAAAGGAGCAAATTGCTCCTGTCTTAGAAAAGACAATTCATTATAATACCAAACCAAATTTCAATGATGTTTGGCGTAATCATTGTATGCTGATTGCAGGTGGAGCTGGGACTTTTGAGGAACAAAATGAAAGACTAAAAGCAAAATATATTCCTGATACTTATCGTGTTTCCAGAATTTATGCACAACGACCACATGATGACCCATATTGGGGAGGAACCACTGACCTGAAGGACTACATTGATGATGGGACAGCATTTATCCAGTTTATGGGACACGGCGGTGGCCAGATATGGTCAGACCTTAATTTGTTAAATCTTGCAGATATTTCTACTCTTTTTAATGATAATTATCCCATTATTAGTAGTCTGACATGTTATACTTCAAACTTCGAATACGCAAAGTGCAGCTCTTTGGGGGAAGCATTCATTATTGAACCAGAAAAAGGTGCTATCGGATTCTTTGGAGGTGCTGGAAAAGGATTTCTAACCCAGGATGAAGTTTTAGCAGAATTTATGCTTAATAATATCTTTAATAGAGATATGCGTAATTTTGCAGAATTATCAAATCTTTCCAAAATTGAATACTGTATTTATCATGGTTTTGGATTCACGGGTTTAACATTCCTAAGATCTTTCAATTATTTGGGTGACCCAGCAATTAATATCGTCCTTCCTAAAAAGAGCCTGAATGTTGAATTAGATAGTCATGAATTTATCATAGGAGATACTGTTCAAATATTTATTAATAATATAGACTCAACATTAAATAGAGTTGCATATTATATCACTGATGAGCAAGACTTAATCCCTGACCCATATCACGAGGATGAAAAAAAACAGGTTGAGCTTTATGATATTAATAGAAAATTCTATAATGATTCTGGATATGAATACATAATTGATACAACCCATACCGAACCAGAATTTACACAAATAGTCAGAAGTTATGCTTATGATGATACAAGTGATTATATTGGATATACCAAATTTACAGTAGGTAAGTCAGCTATTTTTGATATTAAAACTATCCCATCAGTTCCTTGTCTTGGAGATTCTGTTACAATTTCTGCAAAAGTATTTGATAAAGATGGTATTGATTCTGTAAGATGTATCTGGTGGACAAATCAGTTAATACCAAATGAAATTCCTATGATAGCAAACGGAATAAAGTATACGACGATTAATAATATACCTCCATTCTACACAAAAAATACTGTCTGCTATCAAATTGAATATGTTGATAGCTTAGGCAATTATAATATAAATAATATTGAGGAAGATTTCAACAATTGGGATGATAATTCTCCCACAGGTATTGATACCTATAATGGAAACGGTGGTATCTGGACTACTTATAATGGTATGTGTTCAAATGATAATGCTTATGAAGGAAATACAGTCAAACTGTCTAATGAAATTGGTTCTTATCTATTGTCACCCTCCAATCAAAATATTGGTGCTATTTCATTCTATTATAAATTGTATAGGCCTTCTACAGACACTTCAAGGTGTGCCAGATATAGTATCCAATATAAAGTTGGAGCCGGAGAATGGAATACTATTGGCAATTTTTCTGGTTCTGAGGTAAATGAATATAAAAGATATTACTATTCAATAAATAAGAAAGGAGATATTCAAATCCAGATAATAGAGACTGATACAACAGAAGAAGCAACAAATGAGGAATTCTATTTAGATAACTTCTGGATCAGTGATAGCTATTATACCTATGAATTAACAGCACCAGATATCAATCTTCTTAGTTTTGATTACACAATTTATGATAAATCTACATATTTTGAGGTTGTGCTGCGTAACGATGGTAAACTCGCATCTCCACCAACTGTTGAAAATCCAGCCACATATCCGCTCAAAATCTTTAATAATGGCTTTCCTATCACTTCCATCACAATCTGCGAAAGCCTATTACCTATGCAGAGTAAGAAGTATCTTCTTCCATTTTCCCTCCCTTCTGGAGAATATTATCTTACAGCTAGCGTTAATCCAGACCATACCTTCCCAGAATTAGATTACAGTAATAATATCTATCCTAAAACATCTCCTAAAATGTTTTATCTTAATAGTTTCCTCGTAAACCCAAATGTTGAATCTTCTCATGCCAGTCTTGATTCTAATCTGGTTGTTACATTTCCTGCTGGAATTGTAGATGAAGATAGTTACTTTTATATTAATAAAGTAGAAATAAACAGTATTGATTCTCAGCCTGATATTTCTCAAATACTATTAAAGAATGTGGGAAAAGTTAGTTATGAAATAGGCATATTTGATTCTACTGAATTAACAGAATCTGGAACCTTCCAAAATAACAAAAATATCACATTAACATTTAATTATTCAGAAACTGATAGCTTAACACAATCTTTAGAAAAAAAAAGAAATTTTAAAATGTATCGCTATAAGCCTGAATTTATGCATTGGTTTTTACTTGGAGGAGATATATATCCTGAAAATGATTCTGTAACATATACTTTTGTAGAAAAACCTGGGATTTATTCTCTCTTTCAGAACAATGACTTTACTCCTCCAATAATTAATGTGAATGTAGAAGGTCAGGAGTTTACAAACGGCGAGTATGTGGACGATAATGCTATTTTTTCTTTTCTTCTTCAGGATGACAATGGAATTAATGTAGAGAAGATTAAACTCTTTCTGAATGGTGAGACAGTCACAAATTACAGTATATCAAAACAAAATTTGAATTTGGTGCCTGTTAAATATCAAATAGATGTTGATAAAGGAAGTTATACAATTATTATTTCTGTAAGTGATGCTAATGGAAACTATCAAGAATGTGTAGTTAATTTCTCAGTCCAAAAAGAATTCAATATTATTCATATTGGAAATTACCCAAATCCTGTGCGTTCAGTAACGAGTGACCCGAATAATGAAGGAAGAACAAGATTTACATATACGCTAATTGATGATGCGGATGATATAAAAATAAAAATATTCACAGTATCTGGCAGAGTTGTCAACACCCTTTCTGACCTACCAACAACTGTTGGATATCACGAATATCCGAGGGCGATGAAGGGATGGGACTGTATAGATTATGATGGAAGAAAATTGGCAAATGGCGTATATTTCTGGAAAATTATCGCAAAAAAAGGGGGAAAAGTAATTGAAAAAATAGAAAAGTTGGCAATTCTAAGATAAGAGATCATAAATTTTAAATGTCAAATATCAAATTACAAATAAAGTTCAAGGCCCAAATGCCCAATAAATAAGATGAATGTTATCTTAATCTATCAAGAAGAAAATTTAATTTGAAATTTGGTATTTGGTTTTCATTTGACATTTGTAATTTTAGAAGCCCTTTTGTGGTAAAAGGATTTAAAATGAAAAAGTATTTAATCTTCATTTTTATTTTATTAATTCCACTTGTCATAAATGCAGGACGATATGCTGGTGATTTTATGATGATTGGAACCGGAGTTCGACCACTTGGAATGGGGGGAGCTTTCGTGGCTGTTGCTGATAATGGCAATGCTATTTACTGGAACGCTTCTGGATTAGCTCAAATAACGGAAATTGAAGCTGAGGCTATGCATGCCTTTTTATACAAGGAATTGGCAGTTTATGACTTCCTTTCTTTTTGCATACCTTTGCCTGCCAATACCACCATCGGTATTAGTTTCACGCGTCTCTCTATCAATAATATACCACTTTATGATGAAAAATGGCTGGTGGGAACTACTGTGGATAAAAGATCTTCAGATGTAAATTCTCATTTAACTGGCAATCCAGATGGAACTTTCTCCAGCTCTGACCAGCTCTTTGAGTTTGCGTTTGCAAAAAATGTGTTTCATATTTTTGATTTAGGTTGGGCGCTTTTTGATTTACCTGTAGACCTTTACTTCGGCGGAACATTTAAATTTATTAAAAGGGATCTCTACAAAAATATGGGGACTGGCATGGGATTTGACTTTTCCTCTATGTTAAAAACAGACTTTGCTTTACTTACAGATGTAGATTGGCTTGGTGCAATCAAATTTGCAATCAACCTGCAAGATGTTGCTGGAACGGAAATCACCTGGGATACTGAATCTAAACACAGAGACGAGATTATCACTAACCCCAAAATAGGATTGGCTGTGGTCCAACCACTTGACTTTATAAATTCGGAACTTATTTTAGCCTATGACTGGGATAATATGTATAAATACACTCGTCATATAGGAGCAGAATTTAACTATCACAACCTTATTTCTATGCGCTCTGGACTTTATGATAAACATTTCACTGCAGGGATAGGAGTTAAATATAAACGATATAACATCAATTATGCCTTTATTACAAACAATGATTTAGGAAATTCGCACAGAATCGGGCTAACTGTAAATTTTTAATCGGTCTCGGCTGGGCCGAGCCCAGACGGAGAAGATTCTTTCATAATTATTTAAAAACCGTAATTTTTATATCTTAAAATTTTTATCGTAAAACTAACTTGCCTCTTTGAAAATTAACTTAACTAATTAAAAAATTATGGAAAACAAGACATATACAGTTAGAGATTTACCAATAGAAGAACGACCACGAGAGCGTTTGCAAAGAATCGGTGTGGATAATCTTTCCACCCAAGAACTGCTCGCGCTTGTTATTGAAAAAGGCGGGAAAGGACAATCTGTGCTGACTCTTGCTCAAAATTTACTGGCTCATTTTGGTAATCTCAATAATATTAAAAATGCCAGCATTGAAGAGTTGAAAAAGATAAAGGGCATCGGTTTTGCTACTGCCTGTAAACTGCAAGCTGCTTTTAAATTGGGCGAAAAAGCAGAATTGCATCTCCCAAAATATGGTGAAAAAATTGAAGGGCCTGAAAGTGTGTTCAGTCTCTTAAAGAATGAAATCGGAGACAAAAAAAAGGAGAGCTTTTATATTCTTTCTTTAACAACCCGAAACAATTTAATAAGCGTAGATAAAGTATCAACAGGCACATTGAGTGCAAGCTTGGCCCACCCAAGAGAAGTTTTTCTGCCAGCAATAAAAAATTCTGCATCAACTGTAATCATTGTTCATAACCATCCTTCAGGTGACCCACAACCTTCCGAAGACGATTTGGAAATTACCAAAAGATTACTGGAGGCCGGTAAGATTCTCGGAATTCATGTTATTGACCATATTATTGTAACTAAAACGAAGTATTTTAGTTTTAAGGATAAGAGGTTGATATAAATTATGAAAGAATTATTAACAAAGCAAGAAAGTAAGACATTGGAATTCAAAAGAGAATTAAATGATTTTAATAAAGAAAAAGTGCTCCAAACAATTATAGCTTTTACTAATGGGAGTGGTGGAAATTTTGTTTTTGGTGTTGATGATAATAAAAAAATCGTCGGAATAGCACAACCATTTGATTTAGAGGAGCAATTATCAAATATAGTATTTGATAGTATAAATCCTACTATCCGCATTGATGCAGTATTTATAACAGAACAGAATAAAACAATAGTTGTAATAAAAATACCATTAGGAATTGAAACCCCATATTATCTAAAAAATAAAGGAATGGAAAATGGAACTTATATCAGAGTGGGGTCTACCACAAGACTCGCGAGCAAAGAGATAATTAAATCATTACAATTAAGGGGTGAAAATATCAGTTATGATTCTCAAATTGATTATAGATTTTCAAAAGATGACATTGATTTTCTAAAAATGAAAAAAAATTTTAAAGAAAAAAAGGATATTGAGATAAAAGAAGAACATCTTTTTATGTTCAATCTTTTAGCAAGGAGTGATAGGAAAATCTATCCAACTGTAGGAGGAATGTTACTGTTCCCAAAGAAAGAATATATTGAATATGATTATGCAAAGATAAAATGTGCTCATTTTAAAGGAAATACTCCTGATATATTTATTGATAAAGCTGAATTTCGTGGAAGTCTTATTAACCAGATTGAAGCAACAATAAAGTTTATCAAATCAAATATAAAACTATCTGCTACAATTGGTGATGTATATAGAGAAGAAAAATATGAATATCCTATTCCTGCTTTGCGAGAAGCAATTGTCAATGCAGTAACTCATAGAAATTACCTTTTGAAAGGTCAGGACATCAAAGTTGCTATTTATGATAATAGAATTGAGATAAGCAGTCCCGGTGAATTACCTGCTGGATATTCTGTTGAAGATATTGGAAAAATAGATTTCTCTAAATTGCGTAATATCGTAATCGGTAGAGTCTTCTCTGAATTAAAGATTATTGAGCAATGGGGACGAGGTTTTTCTAATATCATTGAGTCTTGTAAGCAATACGAAAATATAGTTCCAGAGTTTAAAGAAGAATTGTTGCAGTTTAAGATTATTTTTTGGAATAAGAAAATAGATAAAAAAGTCGGTGAAAAGGTCGGTAGAAAGGTCGGTGAAAAGGTCGGTGAAAAGGTCGGTGAAAAAGGCGGAGTAAAATTAACTGAAAATCAACAAAAAATCTTGCTGCTGATTTCAAAAAATTCATATATTTCTGCACGAGAAATTTCCAGAATAATCAGAATTTCTCAAAGGAAAACAGAAGAGAATATATCTAAGCTAAAACAAAAAGGTCTCCTTAAAAGAATCGGTCCCGCTAAAGGCGGCTATTGGGAAATTGTAGAATGATTTTAAGAGATGGAGAGAAAGAGAGATTATGAGTAAAAATAATTACCAAAATTGGACATAAAATATAAATTACCAAAATTTACTATAAAAGCGATAAGGAAAATGAGGATAGAGAGAGAATAAAGAAATATTATGAGTAAAGAAAACAAATTAGAATACCATTCCTTAACAGATACTATTTATCCTGAAAGTAAATATTGATTGAATTAAATTGACAGTATTTTTGTTTACCTGTATAAATTCATACAGAAAGTATAAAATATGAAAAACATTGAAGCAGTTAAAATATTGAAGGATTCTGGAAAGAAAATTTTTACTCTTTCAGAAATAAAGAATCTTTTTGCTATTGAAAAGGACAACACGGTATATAAAAAAGTAGAATTTTTAATAAAAGATGGCATAATAAAAAGAATAATAAAAGGAGTTTATTATTTTACTTTTTATCCTCCTTCTGACTTTGAATTGGCAAATTCCATTTATCAACCATCCTATATTTCTCTTTCCTCAGCTTTAAACTTTTATGGAATTTTAGTTCAAGTGCCATATAAAATAACTTCTGTTACATCAAAATTAACTCGGGAAATAAACATCAGAGAAGGAACATTCAAATATTCCCATATTACAGAAACCTATTTCTGGGGATATCAAAAAATTGAAGGATTTCTAATTGCATTACCAGAAAAAGCTCTTCTGGATACTATATTCTTTATGTGTTTGGGAAGAGCTTCTTTGAATTATGATGAATTTTTGTTAGACGAGATTAATTTTAAAAAATTCAGAGAAATGACTGAAAAAATTAAAAATCCAAATTTCCACAGATTTTTAAAAAAATTGAAATTATGATTACAAAAGAACAAATTAAAGAATTGTCAAAAAGAAAGAGGATAAATCAAGATACAATCCAGCGAGAATATCTTCAGATTTTATTTTTGAAAATTCTATATACTGATAAGTTATCACAGAAAATTTATTTCAAAGGCGGAACAGCAATTCACTTGCTTTTAGGTTCTTCACGATTCTCAATGGATTTGGATTTTAGTTCAGAAATATATTCAGATTCTCTTGGTAAATTATTAGAAAAGATTGTTGATAGAATGATTTTGGAAATTCCAGATGTCAAATTAAAATCATCAAAAAAAAGAATCAATCATTCATTCTCTAAGATTCTTTCCTATTATCCAAAAGAGAAGAAATACCCTCTTAATATTGCAATTGATTTCTCTTTAAGAGAAAAACCTATGAAAAAAATTCAAATAACAGTATTAAAAACAGATTTTCCAATAAGTGGCTTGCCTGTAATTTCACATCTACATTGGCAGGAAATATTAGCTGAAAAAATTAGAGCTATCTTGATTCGTGGACAAGGAAGAGATTTATACGATATTTATTATTTGGTTATGAAAAATATCGCAGTTGATTGGGAATTGGTGAAAGAAAAAATGAAGATATACCCACAAGTTAATATTGATAAAAATGTTGATGCTCTTATTAGAAAAATCGAAAAATTTGAAAACAAAGAACTTGAAAAAGATTTAGCCCAGTTTTTACCTGAATCTGAAAGAAGGACGCTTTTGCCAATATTGAAAAATGAGTTAATTAAAGAACTTGAAAAATATAAACAAACACGAAGATGAGTTTATAATTCGGTGAAAATTATGCGCAAAAATAATTACCAAGATTATACAAAAGAAGATTTGATTAAAGAAATAGAGCGGTTAAAGAAACGCAAAAAATATGGATTGGTTTGGGAAAATAAAAAAGAGGATGTTGTTAAACAATGTAAAAAAGAACTGCCAGTAGTAAAGGAAGTAAAAAATAAAGAGATAATCACTGACAAAAACAAACCTGTTAATTTAATAATTGAAGGTGACAATTATCACGCAATTTCAGTTTTGAATTACACTCACAAAAATAAAGTTGATGTTATCTAGATTGATCCACCATATAATACTGGCAATAAGTATTTTATTTGTAATATTATATATCCCGATTTTTTATTAGTTTCAATTATAAGATATTCCTAAAAAAAATATTTGTAATAAATTCCAACAAATACTTGACAGTATATCTTACATTTATTCTTTTTGTGCAAAAGGAGAAAAATGAAAAATTTTTACAAAAGTTTAGGAAAAAGGATAAAAAAATTAAGAGATGAGGCAGGTCTTTCCCAAGAAAAGTTCTCACAAATGCTAAAAATGAAAAGAGTTTCAATTTCTCAAATAGAAAATGGTGTAAGAAAGTTAACCGCTGAAGAAATTACAAAAATTGCTAAACTGTTTAATATTTCAACTGATGCACTTCTTAACTTAGAAGAAGATATAAAAGTCGTTCTGGAAGAAGGGATCCGCCAGTTGGCGGAAAAGAAAAAGAGAGAAATACGAATAAGTGTCCCACAAAAAAATGTAGAAAAATTTAAGGAAGTCTTGCTTTACATCTTAAACAAAGTTGGCTCAAAACCAAATATCGGAGAAACGGTTCTGTACAAACTCCTTTATTTTATTGATTTCAATTTCTACGAAAAATATGAGGAGCAGTTAATTGGTGCAACTTATATCAAAAATCAATATGGACCTACACCAATAGAATTTGCAAAAATTGTTAAAGAGATGGAAGGAAAAGACCTGGTGAAAATTCAGTGTAAATATTTTCAATATCCCCAAACCAAATATCTGCCTTTAAGAAAACCCTATTTGACTAAACTAAAAGCAAATGAGACAGCAGAAATTGACGAAGTATTAGAAAGGCTTTCTGATATGAATGCAGCTCAAATAAGTGAATATTCACACAATGATGTGCCCTGGCTAACAACCGAAGATAAGCAAATAATTGATTATGAAGCAGTTTTCTACCGTACCTCTCCTTATTCAGTGAGGTCATATTCTGAAGAAAATATTTAATAATATCAAAAAACTTCCAGAGTTTGAGAAAGATTTTAAGAAACTTTCCAAAAGATTCCGAACTCTTAAAGATGATTTGGAAGTATTTATAGAGAAACAGTTAAAGTTATGCCACAAACTAAAAATTGACAATAAAGGAGTTGTTCAAATAAGTAATCTTGGTATAGATTATCCCCAAATTTACAAAGCAAGAAAATTTGCCTGTAAATCATTGAAAGGAACTGGTTCAAAAAGTGGAATCAGAGTAATTTATGCTTATTATGAGAAAGAAGATATGATAGAATTCATTGAAATTTATTATAAAGGTGATAAAGAAAATGAGGATAGAGATAGGATAAAGAAATATTATGGAAAAAGTTGACACTCTAAAGGAGTTTGATTGACAATTCTAAAAATAAAGTTTTTATATACAAATATTTATGCATATTTAAATTGTGAGTAAAAAAAATAAAACTAATGGAGGAATAATATGAGTTTAGTAATAACAACCTTTGTGCCAGAAGGCATTGTTATGGCTTCTGATAGCCGACAAATCATTACTATTGAAGCCAAATCGACTGATGGAAAATCTTTAAAAAAAATCGAGACAATTAATTCTGATAATGTTTACAAAACCTTTCTTTTATCAAGATTCAACAAATCAAACAATCCAATTTTTCAAGTAGGAGTAAACTCTTTTGGTAAAGACCTCTTAGGAGGTATCTCAACAGCTAGTCACATGAAAATATTTGTCGAAGAAAAATTAAAAGATGAAGATAGTGTAACCACAATTCCTAAAAAATTAGTGGATTTCTTTAGAAAGGATTTTCCGACTGCTGATACAGGATTTCATGTAGTTGGATACAAAAAAGAGGATAAAAAGAGCATTCCATATGTTTATTATTGTCATGTGGGTAAGAATATCTCTAATCAAAGGAAAAATGTTAAACCAGATGGTAGTCTAAATTATGGTTCAACTTGGTCAGGACAAATTGATGTTCTTGCTGGAATTCTACAACCATCCTTACTTCCAGGACCCAAAGGTAAAGCCCTTACAATGAAAAAACCTCCAATTATATGGGGTGCAATGTCCCTTCAAGATGCAGTTGATTTTTCAATTTATGCAATACGCACTACAATTGATACTATACGTTTTCAAGCTCGTTTCAAAAATGTAGGTGGTCATATTGATGTATTAGTAATTACACCAGAAGGTGCAAAGTGGATACAAAGAAAAGAATTAAAAGGAGAATATTAATTTCTTATGGCTATAAGAAAGTCTCAAAGTGAAAAATTTAAAGAAGAGATTGAAAATTATTATAATGAAAATAAACAATCTATTATAAAGAGCGATTTTGATATTTTTCATTTTTCAGTTCAGCAAAAGTTGTGGGAATCTACCTATTATAGTAACGAAATTGTAAATTTTTATGAAAATGACTTTGCTTACCATGACAATCAAGGTGAGACAATTCAAACAGCCACAATAAGTACTGGCTTAAATTTAAATAAATTAGAAATAACAAGATATTGTAATCTTTATATTGGTGGCTATTTTATGAGTGTTATGAGTATTTTTGATTCGCTTGCTCATGAAGTTAATACTCTATTTAAGTTTTTAAATTCTAAAACTCAAACAAAAATTTATCTCTATACAATTATTAATGAATTTAAAAAGAAAATGCCTAATTCTGAATTTTATAAATTTACATCAGAAATTTTATCGAATAAGGGGTGGTGGAAAATATTAGGTAAATTTAGAAATGCAATTACTCATGAAGGAATAATGGCAAAGGATATCGATATTTCTTTTGATGCAATAGTTGGAAAAGAAATATTAAAAAAAATTCATCTACCAGATAATCCCCAAAAGAGACCATTTACATATAAAAAAGACTATGAAATACAAAGTTTTATTGAAAATCATCATAAAAATATTCCATCTACAATAGAGAGTTGTTATAAAAAACTTATCAAAGATTTAGAAAATTCTAAAAAATTACCAATACAAGTATAACTTGATTAGAAACAGACTTATAAAAAGTTGGACCCAATAAAGAAGGTTATTGGAAAATGATGAAATGATTTTTAAATATCGATTGAAAAATTTAAAAGAGAAAGAAAAATATGAGCAAAAATAATTACCAAAATTGGAAAAAAGAAGAATTAATTAAAGAAATGTAAAAACTTCTCATTTAGAAATAAATAGAAAGTGATGATACAAAATATGAAAAAAGAAAATTTTTACAAACCACAAAAAGAAGAAATAGAAGCAAATCCGAAATGGCAACATCCAGGTGGTAAGTTGCGTGAAGAAGGTGCAGAAACCCTAACTGATGCGGAACTTTTGGCTATTATAATATCTACAGGCATAAAAGATAAACCGGCTGAAAAAATTGCCAAAGAAACTTTGGATAAATTTGGTAGCTTCAAAGGTATAGCAAATCAACCTCTCCAAAAATTCCTGAAGATTAAAGGATTGGGCGATGTAAAAATTATTAGAATTGCAGCAACTTTTGAAATCGCCAGAAGAATTGCAAAAGAGGTGTTAAGGGATAGCAATGAAAAAGTCTAAAATCTCTGAAAAAACAAAAAGAATTCCCAGTCCATTTGCTATTATACCACAAAAAACAGAATGGACAATAAATGCTAAAATCGCAGAATGGATAAACCAAATAGTTAAAGATGAGAATTTATCATTGGGACTCGCAGAAGTTGAAACTACTATTGAAGGAGACAGAAAACGTCCTGATATTATTCTTTTTGAGCGATCAGATAGTCAAAAAATTTTATGCTGCTTTGAGTTCAAACAACCTTACTTTGACCCTTTCAGCGAAGAGGAACTAAAAGAACCTGCTCGTAAAAAGGCAACTAAAAGGCAATCTCCTTATTTTGTTGTCTCAAACTACCAAAAACTTATCTGGTATAATACCGAAAAAGTAAATAAGGCTCTATCTGACGAACAACAAATCCACCATATTTACGATCTCTCTAATATAGAAAATATAGACCTGATTGAAAGACCTGAATATAAAAGACCAATTACTTCAAACTTAAAACAATTTTTAAAAGATCTGGTAGAGGTTTATACTGGAAAGATTACTGAGATTCCTTTAACTATTGATGAATTTCTTATTTTTCTTCTGCACAGCAAAGTTGAACGGCTTCATTTTTATTATAGAGATGTTATATACAATAAATTTCACAAAGATGAAAATTTTGCTTCTAAACTACGAATATGGTTCACAAAACAAAATTGGAGTTTTACCTCGCAAGATGATGATTTTGGAAAAGTTGCTCGGCAAACCGCTTACCTTTTGGTAAATAAAATTTTCTTTTATTATGCTCTCAGAAGCAAACGAAAAGAATTAGACCCGTTAGAAGTGCCAGAAAGTCTTACTCACGGAGGAATATTACAATCCATTCTTCAGGCTTATTTTTCCCGTGTTTGTAAAGAGATTGATTATGAAACTATTTATAGCACTGATTTTATTGACCAGATTGCCTTTCCAGAGAATAGAGAAATAGTAGAAGAGATTAAAAATCTGCTGAAAATATTAGACCGCTTTGACTTTTCTACATTAAAAATTGATATTATTGGACGAATATTTGAAAGACTTATTCCACCTACAGAACGACACAATTTAGGTCAATACTTTACGGACCCGGATGTTGTTGACTTGATCCTCCAATTTTGCTTGAAAAATGAAAAAGATAAAGTGCTTGACCCAGCTTGTGGTTCAGGAACATTTTTAGTTAGAGCATATCAGAGAAAAAAGATAATGAATCAGATGCTTCCTCATGAAGAAATTATTAAAACTCTTTGGGGTATTGATATTGCTAAATTCCCAGCTCATTTAGCAACAATCAATTTGGCGATCTGTGATTTAAGTTCTGAAGAAAACTATCCTCATATCATTGCACAAGATTTCTTCTCTCTTTTGCCAAATACTGTTGAATTCAAAATTCCAAGGAAAGTAAAAATAGAAGGGCTTGAAGGAAAAGAAAAGAAAATTGAGCATCCCCGCTATTTTGATTGTGTTGTTGGCAATCCACCTTATACGAAACAGCAAGAAATCCCTAAAATTGCAGGAAAGGAAGGAAAATATAAAGAAAATATTATTGAAAAAAGTTTGCTTGATCTTAATAATGGTAAAACACTTGCAATTATTTCTAAAAGAGCAGGCATTCATACATATTTCTTTGTTCATGGCACAAAATTTCTGAATAATAAAGGCAGGTTTGGTTTTATCGTTTCAAATTCATGGCTTGATGTTGATTATGGAAAAGGTTTGCAAGAATTTTTCTTGAAAAATTATAAGATTATCGCAATTATAGAATCAAAGTTTGAAAGATGGTTTGCTGATGCTGATATAAATACCTGCATTGTAATTCTTGAAAAATGTGCTGGTGATTCAAATAAAAACGAAAGAGATGAAAACTTAGTCCGCTTTGTCTATCTATCTAAACCGCTTCGTCATTTCATTCCACCTGTTGAAAGATTATGGGAAAGGAAAGTTGAAAGAAAAGATAAGATTGATGCGTTAATAAAAACAATTTTGGGACATAGCGAATTTTACAAAAATGAGGAACTTCGTATATTACCAAAATCTCAAAAAGAACTATTGGATGAAGGGTTTGATAAAGAGAATAACAAATATATTGGTTCAAAATGGGGAAAATATATCCGCGCCCCTAAAATATTCTTTACAATTCTGGAAAAAGGAAAAGATAAATTAGTGGCATTAAAGGAAATTGCTGATGTGAGGAGAGGTTATATTCCATATCCTTATGATGATTATCTTTTCAATGAACAAAAGAGAAAGCAAGTAAAGATAGAAAAGCGTTATCTAATTCCAGTATTTCATTCCACAAAAGATAGCAAACAAATCTTGTTAGATAACCTATCTCTTTTTAAAGATAGAATGCTTTTAGTAAAACAGGACAAGAATGAACTTAAGGGAACAAATGTTATTAAATACATTTTACATATAGAAAAGAAGAGTAAGAAAAAGGAAAATTGGTATAATTTGGGCTATAGAAAACCATACAGCATAATTTGGTTAAGAACCCCTTACGATAGACATATAGCTTATTTGAATAATATTTCCTTGCGAGCAATAGACCATGTTGAAATAGAAACAAATGAAAATAAAAAATTATGCTTATTGCTAAACTCAACACTTTACGCTTTATTTAGAGAACTGTTTGGACGCACCACATTAGGACAAGGGACATTAAAAACAGAAGTAATTGATGTTAAAAAAATTCCAGTTCCACATAAAAAACTTTTGAATAGAATTCCAGAGAATATAGTTAGTAAAATTTTAGAACGAGAAATTTTATCCATTTTTGAAGAACTTGGAGCCAATTCACCATACGAGGTTTCTCTTTCTAAAGTAAAGCCAGACCGACGAAAATTAGACAAAATTGTAATGGGAGAAATTTTAGGTCTTACTGATGAGGAGCAATTAGAAGTTTATCGTGCAGTAGTAGATTTAGTAAGGTCTCGCATCATTAAAGCAAAGAGTGTTAAACTAAGAAAGAAGATTAAAAAGGGATTAGATATAGATTTATTTATAAAAGAAGTAATGAAAGAAGTTGGAGAAGAAACACTTGGCAAATTTTATAAAGAGAAAATTCTTTCACATAGACCACTTTATACAAAGGATTTGTTGGCTTTTATAGATAAAGAAGTTAAAGTTGAAAAAGAAATCTTTGGTTGGAAATTGAATTCAAAGAAAGAATATCTGGAGTGTTCCTCAGAAGAAGAAGCAAAATACCTAAAAATATGGGTTGATGCTGGCGTAGAAAAGGTTAAAGTGCCAAAGGATAATAATTATCTAAAGGAGATAATTCCTCAATTAGAATTATCAAAGCAAAGGATTGATGAAAAAATTTGCATTTATCTTGATTCCATTCTTGACCAAAAGTTCAGAAGTCAGATTCAACATCAACTTTGGCAGAAGATTGTTTAATTAATGAAAGAAGCAAAAGAAAAAGTGGAGAAGATAATTTTAAATAATTAATCCAGAGCATTAAAGCCTTTTATCAAAAAAATTGATTTTTAATCCATAAATTTTTTAATTAGCTGAAAAATTAAAGAAAACACAAAAGATAATCTGGAAAACCTAAAAAGTTGCAAACGAGCATTTTGAATATTTAATTTGAATGATATATGTAAAAAATATCTTGACACAAAAAAAATAATTCTCATCATATCTCATAAAATAAATATAATAAGTAAATTAAGTGTATTGAAATGTTCTATAAAATTATTGATAAATATAAGGTAGCTATTATTTATGAATGAAAAGATAAACCAAAAATTTGGTATGCTTGAGATTAAATTTTTATCGTATCTTCAAATTAGAAAGCTCCGAATTGTCAGAACTGGTGATATCGTGCAGACTTTAGGAATTTCAAAGCAGCGTGAAAATACACTTTTAAGTAATTTATGTAAAAAAAATGCAGTAATTCGTTTAAAGCGCGGTGTATATCTTGCTTCATGGCAACTACCTTCCAGTGGATTTTCTTTTATCAGTGAATATGAAATATTAGAATATTTAATGAAAGAGTATGGTGCAAATTATATGGTTAGTGGCCCCACTGCAATGTATTATTATGGTTATACTGAACAAATTCCTAACAAGATATATGTTTATAACGACCAAATTTATGGAGAAAAACAAATTGGTGGCAAATCGTTTGTTTTTATGAAGACTGCTGCAAAGAGGCTGAAGGGTGCTGAGTTTATGAAGATGAATGATGGAAGTAAAATCCCATTTGCTACAAAAGCCAGATTTTTGATAGATTGTATTTATGATTGGAACAGGTATAATACAATTCCTGCTGTTTATTTATGGATTAGTAAAGAAATTAATCGAGATAGTGCTTTTACTGAAAAACTTATTCGTAGTGCAAATAGATATGGAAATAAGTCAGTTCAGAAAAGATTAGGTTATTTATTAGAAACCTTGAATATGGATTCCCAACGATTAGAAAGACTTCAAAGAAAGATCAATGCTGGCAAATCATTCATTCCCTATATTCCTAATGAAAAAGCAAGAGGAAAAGTAAATAAAAAATGGGGGTTAATAATTAATGCAGAATAGCAAAGCTGAAAAATATAAAGTTCACCCTGTTAAATAATCCCGATATATAGAGATTCCCGAAGGGATTTAACCCCGATGCATCGAGGTTAAATAATATCTCCGATTTTCCCGAAGTGATTTAACAGGGTGAACAACGATAAAGATTATTTTCAAAAAGCAATTTTATATACATCATCTCGAACTGAAATAAATCAGGAGTTAATAGAAAAAGATTATTATTGTTCCTTGCTCCTTGATTATTTATTTGGGAATGAAGATACGCAGCTTGTTTTTAAGGGTGGAACCTGTATCAGTAAAGTTTATACAGATTTTTATAGAATGAGTGAAGACCTTGATTTTGTGATTTCGGTTTCACCTGGATTATCAAGAAGTGTCAGGAGAAGTTTAATCGTTCCAATAAGACAAAATTTCGATAAACTTCTTGCTCAGTATAATTGTTTGAATTGGAAAGAAACAATCACCGGTCACAATGAATCTAAGCAATATATTGGTATGCTGGGGTATAACTCTGTTGTCGGAGCTGTCGGTAGAAAGGGAACCATAAAAATAGAAATTAGTCTAAGGAAAGAACTGATCGAAGAAGTTTGCCAAAGAGAAACTTCAACTTTGCTGATAGACCCTTTTCGCGAGGTAAGAATTATCCAGAATTATAAAACAAATATTCCAACGATAAATGAACTTTATGCTGAGAAATTTCGTGCTGCACTTACCAGGCGAGAACCTGCAATTCGTGATTTCTTTGATATCTTTTATGCAATGAAAAATCTACAAATTGATTTTAAATGTGAATATTTTTTAGAACTTGTTAGGAGAAAGCTGCTTGTTCTAGGTAATCTTTATGTTGATATGAGTCTGGAAAGAAAGAAAAAACTAAAATTGCAAGTAGATTCTGAATTAAAGCCAGTTCTTCGTAGAAAAGATTTTCAAGATTTTGATTTTGATGAAGTATTTGACTTTGTGGGTGAGATTGCCCAAAAGATATAAGAATATAACTGGTTATTGCCAAAAATCAGAAAGTTTAGAGAAAGAAGCAAAACAACTTATACAAGAAGCAAAAGAAAAAGTGGAGAAAGTGATTTTAAATGCAAAAAATGGATAAAACATTTATAAAAATTCTTGACATTTATACAGAAATTTTATTTATATTTAAGAAAAATATTATTTATCAAGAAAGGAGAAAAACATGGTTAAGAATAATATCATCAAATGGTTACTGGTTTGCTTCATTATTTCACTTCTAATAGTAAATTGTTCCAAAGACACAACGGGTCCTGATGATGAACTAAAGAAAATTGGGTGGATCATTGGATCCCCGGTAGATGGTTATGGTTCCATCTTTTATACTAATGATGGTGGCCAAAATTGGGTTCGTCAGGGAGATTCATTGTCTATTCCAAATGTCCTATTGCATTCTGTCAAAGCTGTGGATTCATTACATGCCTGGATTGTAGGTCCTCCATCAGATGGATATGCTACTATCTTAAAAACATCTGATGGTGGTTCTACCTGGAAGAGAATTGAAAATCGCGGAGGTATTCCTAATAAAGAGTTACTTGGACTACACGTTTGTAGCCAGGATGAATTATGGGCTGTTGGTTTTGACAATACCATTATCTATACAAACGATGGTGGAAATACCTGGACTTCTAAAGCTGATCCCACTTTGGGACCTTATCAATTATCATCAATTGCTGTTATAGATGAAAAAATTTGGGTAACTGGTTGTAACGATAGTTTAGGTGGAACAATAATTCATTCTTCAGATTATGGTAACACTTGGATTCATCAAGCTGAAGGTGAATTCCTTTCAGAACGAGGAATGATTGAAATAAGTGCTGCTTCTGAGAATTGCCTTTGGGTAGTAGGGCACGGAAGAACAATTCTTCATACTTCTAATGGAGGTGGTTTGTGGGAAATACAAAAGACCGATATCTCTCCAGAATGGGATGCAAATGGTGTTTGTGCGATAAGTGAAAATATAGCATGGGATGTAGAAGATGTAGGACATATTTATTATACAACTAATGGTGGTGAGAACTGGGAGCAACAAACAGTTCCATATTCTGCAAATGCATATTTTCTTTACAGAATAAGTCCTTTGAATAAGGATATTGCCTGGCTTGTAGGTCCTTGTGCTTCTACACCATTTGATGGAATTATTTTGTATACCGAGGATGCGGGACAAAACTGGGTAGAACAAGATTATGGTTCAGATGTGCCAGTATGGGATGTTTCATTTGTAGGTGCATATCATTAAAGTTTAAGAATTAATTCTTGCTCATAGGTTGAGCACGTAGCAGTTTATCCATAACTGACCACCTGTCATTTCAGGGGAAATGACCCTGCATTTATCCATTTGTGTGTAGGGAGGGGATTACCCTTATCCCCTCCTTTAAAAAAAGTTACCGCAAAGAAGCAAAACAACTTTTACAAAAAACCAAAGAAAAAGTAGAAAAGATGATTGTTGACAATTCAAAATTGTCTATATAAAAATAACTCTATGGAGACCAAAATGGAGAAAAAAGAAATAGGTGTCCTTACTGGTAGTATCAGCAGTATATCAGAAGACTTATCAAAAAAATACGAAATTACAGTAATCCCTTATTATCTAAACATGGAGGATAAATCCTTAAAAGATGGCGTTGATATTTCTTCTGAGGAATACTATTCCTATTTTGAAAATCTGCCTGAATTACCCACTACTGCTTCTCCTAATATTTCTGATATAAAAAGAACAATTGAAGAAATTGCAAAACATTATAAACAGATTATCTTTCTCTGTGCTTCTGACAAATATACGAAAACATACGGATATGCTGTAAAAGCCATTCAATCATTAAAAAATATAAAAGTCAATTTGATTGATACAAAAGCAGCTATTGGCAAACAGGGACTTATGGCTATTGAAACAGCTAAATTGGTAAAAGCTGGAGAAACAATAGAAGATATTATAAAAAAGATAAAAGAATGGAAATTCAGAATGCGAGAAGTCATCTGCTTTGATACTTTGAAAAACTTATATAAGGGTGGCAGAATAGGAAAGTTGCAATGCCTTCTTGGAAATGTTCTCTCAATAAAAACCTTAATAAGATTTGATAATCAAGGAACACATGAGTTGATTGGTATTACCCGCACACATCAACAAACTTTAAATTTTGCGATTAAACGAATTAGAAAGATACTTGCAGAGTATAAGACGAATAAACTGGATGCGTTTATTGAAGATGTTAAAAATCGCGAGTGGTCAGATAAACTAAAAGAGGCTTTAAAAAAGGAGTTTGATTGTAGGGAAATTTATCAAACAACTATGTCTCCTGTGTGTGGCACGCATGCAGGTCCAAAGTCCTGGGCTATTACGATTTCACCTTTGTAAAGATATAATCCTGTTTTACATACACCTTCATCAACCTAACGGATAAATCAAGTCTGAAAATCTTGATTAGTAAATGAAATTCTTGACACAAATTCAATATAGCATAAAATATTACATATTAAATGAGGTTATAATATGGAAAAAAATCAATCAAAACAATCCAATAATTTATTTAGGCTAGATTTAATTAAACAAATTGAAAAAGAACGTAATTCTTCTGTAATTTGCTATATTACTGGAGATAGAGATAAATTTAGTACAAAAATCGGGGATGATGTAATTCCAATACTTTTTAGGCATCTTGAATTAATAGGTAACAAAGATAATATTGATTTATTACTTTATACTCGTGGTGGCGATATGGTTACGCCAATTAGAATTGTGAAAATTATAAGAAACTTTTGTAAGAAGTTTAGCATTTTGATTCCTTATAGAGCACATAGCGCGGGGACTCTTATTGCTCTTGGAGCTGATGAAATCGTGATGTCTAAATTAGCTGAGTTAACACCGGTTGACCCTACTACAGGACATCCATTTAACCCACGAGATCCAATAAATAAGAAACTTATTCCTATTAGTGTTGAAGATATTACTTCTTATTTTCTTTTAGCAAAGGATAAAATTAAGATAAAAGAAGATAAGATAGCCGAAATTTATGAAAATCTTACGAAACATTCTTATCTTGACCCAAGGCATCTTCATCCTTTAGCTTTAGGTAATGTTTATAGAGCACAAAGAATGATTAGAATATTATCAGAAAGATTGTTGGGTTTGCATATGGATAGAGAAAAAGAGAGAAATAAAAAAACCATAGAAAAAATTGTTAATGAGATTACAAGTGACATATGTATACACAACTATCCTATTTATAGAGATGAAGCAAAAAAATTAGGGCTTAATGTCATTATCCCTAATGAAAAATTAGAAAGGGTGTTGTGGAAAATATATTTGAAATATGCTGAAGATATGGAACTTAGAAAACCGTTTAATCCCTTAGAAATTTTAGGACAAGAGGATGCTAAAAACATTAAATATGGAGCTGCTTATATTGAGAGTGTAAAAGCTCAGGATGCTTTCTATTACGATATTCGTATAAATAAAATCATGGCTACCAAAGCACCTGGACAACCACCTATGCCGACAGTAAATGTAAATGTGGATGGTTTTGCTTGGGAAAAAGAGAGGTAATCACTATGAATACAACTACAGAGTTACAATTTATTTTATCGTCTTATAGTGCACAACAGCATATTGGGACATTAGATCCAGAAATAGAAGTTAGAGAGGATCAAGCTATAAAGGGTGGTGAGTTTTATCCTTTTAAAATATTTGGTCCTTGGATTTCAGAAGAATGGAAGAACCAAACTAGCTTTGATATTTTTCAGCAATTTGTTGTATATCCAGATCTTAAAATCCATGAAGAAGCAAAAGAAGATAGAAGGCAAAATTGGAGATTAGATGAAATTAAAATTATACACCAAGCTAAACAATGGCAGGAATTACATAAAGAAAAAATATTAAAAGATTATAAAGGAAAATATATCGCAATTATTCTCAACCCTCAAAAAGAATTAAATACTCCCCTTAAAGAAGCAATTATAGGCTCAGCAAAAGATTTTCACGAATTAGCTTCAAAGGTTTATAAAAAATATGGGCACAGAACAATCTATATGCCATTTGTTGATATAAAAGAAAGAGTTATTAGAATTCCTTCTCCAAGAATTAAAATCTTATAGTTATGCCAACGAAGAAAACACCTTTAGTTTATACTTATAACAGAGATGAATTTTATCCTCCAGCCCCGGCTTTGGAGGTTTCTCTAACTATCCCTGGTCCAGTATCATATGGTCAAATCGTAAAGTCTCTAGCATTGATTGATTCCGGTGCAGATAGATCTGCAATCCCAAAATGGGTAGTTCAACGATTACAACTTAAATATGTGGATGAAGAAACAGTTTACGATTATAATGGAGATGGGAAAAAGACATTTGTTTATTCAGTAAAAATCATTTTTGATAATTTAGGAGATTTTATAGCTAGAGCTATAGCAACAGATGATAATTGCGTTTTAATTGGCAGAGATATTCTAAATAAATGGTCATTATTTCTAAAAGGACCCAGTGAAATTTTTGAGATTAGTTAATTGATAACTCTCATAAACAATATAATCATATTAATTGAAATCTTAGAATTTATGTTTCTATAAAATTTAGCTCTTTTTTTTACTTTTTTATTAATGATAATATTTTTGTTTGAATACTCTTATCTTAAAATAAGATTTGACATTACAATAATTTAAAACACAGAGGATGATATTTATGACCAAAATTTTAGTCCTAAGCGACTCACACAAAAATCTAAAAATATTAGAAAATGTATTAGAAGTAAATCTGGATTGCGACACAATCATCCATCTTGGTGATGACTATGAAGATCTGGATAATTTTCCAAATCTTACTGAAGGCAAAGAAGTTATAAAAGTTCCAGGAATTTTTCATCCAAGATACAAAGATGGCAGTCTGCCAAAGCAAAAGGAAATCTCGATAAATGGTAGGAAAGTTATACTTATTCATTCTACAGATGATATAGAAGGAACAGCAGATTTATATCTATTTGGTCATACTCACAATTGGGAATTGTCTAATAGTAAAAAGGGGATTTACTTTAATCCCGGTCATTTGCATTTAGAAACAGAGAAGGGAAGGATTGCCAGTTATGGCATTATAGAAACTGAGGAAGGGAAATTCAAGATAACTCTACTTAATTTTCAGCATAACCCTATACTTCAAGCAAAAATTTAAGACTTTGAACAGTTTCAGGAAAGGCACTGACTGACTTTGTAATTTGTTATTTGTAATTTGGGATTTAAAATAAATGGTATAATGTCTATCGCAAATACTTCTCTATTTCCTCTATATCAGTAATTGTGATAATCCCTTCTATATCGTAAGTATCAATCCCCAATACAGTTTTTCCGAGGTTCAGACAATACGCAATTTCAGAAAGGGTTCCATATTTCCCATCTATAGCAATAGCAATATCACAAGTGCGAGCAATAATTGCATTGCGAGCATTTGACATTGCTGTAACGATTGGAATATCAATATATGGATTAGCATCTGTTTTACTTTTCCCTGGGAGAATACCAATTGCTAATCCACCATTTTCTTTTGCTCCTTTTGCAGAAGCTTCCATAACTCCGCCAAGTCCTCCACATAAAAGTATGCAACCTTTTTCAGCAATGATTTTCCCAACCTGATATGCCTTTTTGTATATTTCCTCTGTGGCAACATTCCCGCCAATAACTGCTATGATTTTTTTATCTCTCACAGAATCCCCGATTTGACCATGGACGGGATTTCCGCTTTGCTTCAACATTTTATCTCCTAAAATTCATTTTATAATGACTATATATTTCTAATTAAACACCATTAGATGTCAAGAAGTTCAATGTAAAATGAATTATCAGAATTCTAAAAATAAAGATATGTTCATAGAAAATTTGACACAAATAAAACAAATATTCTATATAACATCAATAAAAGAAAAAATATAGAATTGTAATATTAAAATTTAATAAGATTTATTCCAAATTATTTAAGATGAATCTAAAATCTATTTAAATGAAATTCTGAGCCCCACCTATGAATAATCAGCTAATAAAAAAAATATGAAATGGAGGTAAGAAATGTCAACAATAGTGCACTTTGAAATCCCGGTAGATGATATTGAAAGAGCAAAAAAATTCTACACCGAGCTATTTGGATGGGAAATTAAAGAAGAACCTGAAATGAAATATTATATGATTAAAACCAGTGGTGAAAATCCTGTTGATGGTGGTATGATGAAAAGGGAACATCCACAACAACAAATTACCAACTATATTGATGTTTGTTGTGTAGATGAATATTCTAAAAAAATTGAAAAATTGGGTGGTAAAGTAGTTATGCCCAAAACTGCTGTTCCCGGTATGGGATATTTCGCAGTATGCCTTGATACTGAGAATAATGCTTTCGGTATTTGGGAAACCAATAAAGACGCAAAATAATAATAAGAACAAAGAAAGCTTTTACTTGTCTGTGGTGCTGTAAATAAGTTGAATTTTCTATCATATTCTAAAAGTTGATGTTCAGATTAAGTTGCATAAAGGCACATTCTATAATTTATTTTATTGAAACAAAATATTTCAACTTTTCAGCGTGAAGAAATTGTGGAGAAATGACGATAAGTAAAAAATACTCATCGGGTTTTAACATATTAATCGCTCCGTAAATAGTATTGATTATCAAGTAAAAAATAGTGAGTACTTTGTCAATATTTATAATAGGACATCCATAAATATTTACTAAATATTAATGAAATAGTTTTCTATCACAATTGAAATATAACAAAGCCCTGTTGATACAGGGCTTTGCTAATAAGTTATCTACTTACTTATCTGACTATGCTTATAATGCGAATTCTTAATTAAATTACTTCATTAGAATCATCTTGTGTAATTTTGACTCGAAATCATTTGCTTTCATTTTGTAGAAATATATTCCTGAAGAAAGATTATTACCAGAATCATCATTTCCATCCCATCGTTCTGTATAAACACCAGGTTCTTTACACATATTAATAAGTAGCTTAACTTGTCTTCCTCTAATGTCATAAATTTTTATTATGACATTACTTGTCACTGGTAAACGATAAAGTATTTCTGTATTAATTGTAAAGGGATTTGGGTAATTGTTAGATATGAAAAAGGTATTCGGGGTGACTACATTATCCACTCCATACGTATAAACTTCAGCTTCATTGGAATAGCTACTTTGATTATCATTTACATCAAAAGTAGAAACAACATAGTAATAAGTTCCTGTGTCAATCTCAGTATCAATGTAATTCACAACATAACTATATCCGATTAAATTATCTATGTTAGGTTCAAAACCAGATGTTCTATCTCTGTATATTGAAAAATGTGAAAAATCAGGATAATTGAGTAGGCAATTCCAATTCAGAACAACGTTATTATTTGCATATTCTCCCGATACATTATAGGGTGCTTCTGGAGGTATGTTATCAACGGAATATCCGGAGTCCGGTTCTGAAGCTATCCAATCTATTGGATTTTGAGAATGGGCAGTGATCATAAAGACACTATAATTAATTCCAGTACTGTTTGAATCAACAAGAGTATGAGCAACAAAGTTATAAAGAGTGTCCTGAATTGCTGGAACTGTACCTACTCCATCCCATCCGGCTAGAGTTATGATTTCTTTTGAATCTTTAAAGTAAAGACCCTGTCCTGTTAGTGAAGGATTGTCAATCCTACGCCAGATTCCATAAAGTGCAACAGGATTACTACTATTAACATCGTCATTTGGTGAAGGATACCATGTAATCCTTACCCAACCACCTTGATCATTAGTTATGTCGGTTATTTCCTGTATTACAGGTGGGGCAGCACCACTGTTGTAAATGTTTGTCCATATTATCTCAGCACCAGATGGTGTTTGACCATATTTGATTAGTAGTATATCTTCTTCTCCTTGTTCATCCTGAACTTGTCCTGTAACAATTATATTATCTTCACCGTCAACAGAAACATCATATAGGTCTGAAGAAAAATAATCAGTATTAATAATAGTCCATAAAGTATCTCCTGTGGTGTTATATTTGACGAGTAAAGCATCACTTGTCCAATTTGGATGACCAACACCACCAACTACTATTGGATTTTCATCGTCAGTTAATGCAACATCAAAACCCATCCCATTTATTCCTGAATTCGCTTCGTATAGCAAAGTACCATCAGGTGAATATTTGACAAGATATTGTGGGTTGTATAGTAAATAATTTGCTCCACACACAAGAATATTATCATTACTTTGAATACATACTGATTGTGCTTCACCCCATCCCATATCGTAAATCCGTGTCCATAGTGTATCGCCATCTGAATTACATTTAACGATATCTGAGTTATCACCACCACAAAATACAAAATTATCATTGCTATCTACATCTAAACCTCTAACTAGATCAAAACCAGTAGACAGTTCTGGATAGGTCTTAGACCAGATAAGATCACCAGCTTGCGAATAACGAATTATCAAATATTGATAATCCTTACTACCACCTACTAAAATATCACCATTGTTTGCTATTGCAATATCATAAGGACATTTCCAACCTCCTTCTGTAAATTCATCTATCCACATTACATCGCCATCCTGTGAGTATTTTATAGTTACTATTGCAGTTTCTGATACTCCTGTTGTATAAATATTATTATTACCATCAACAGCTACTCCCATTCCAGATGAATAGTAACCTGATATGTAATCTGAAATCCAAAGTATTTCGCCCTCAGGTGAATACTTAATTGTAACATAATAGTCGCTTTTATGAGTGCCACAGACTATAATGTTATTATTTTGGTCAGTAGCGACAGAATAAGCATAATCGTCAGTCTGTGAAAAAACCATGCCTGTAGTAAACAATAAGAAAAATACGCTTAGTAATATAAATTTTTTCATGTCTTCTCCTACTATTTTTTTTGTAATTCGATACAATGTAATCGAATTCATTTTGTTTGTTAATATAATACATTAGATATTTACCTATTTTTATGCTTTCATTTTATATACCCTACACCTAATTATTAAATTTCATTTTTCTTGACATAAACTGAAATGAAAACCTAAATGATTCAAGCTAATGTAGGGATTAGCTATTATTTTGGTTTACTTCCACATTATGCTTACCACGGGCTGTTAACATCTTTCTATAACTTAATGTTAACAGCTCTTTAATTTATATATGCAAATGATACTATATGCATCTACATATTATATCTTTATTTTTTCAATGTATTTATCGAAAGTTATTGATTTTTCCCAGATACTAAAAAATGTTATTTTAAAAGCTTTTACAATATCTACATGTTCAACTAACATTGATGTTAGACTTAATTGTGTTGCAATTTTATCGCTTAATACAAATAATACCTTATTATCATCAAAAATCATCATTTTCATAGGTAATTTATAAAACAATCTTACTTCTTCGCCATAATTTTTATACATTTCAACTCTTTTAATAAAATCTGGAGTAATATTTTCAGGTATTTCATATAAAGTCTTATAAATAACACCCCTTTTCAGGCTCTCTAATTCCGGTTCATTTTTATTGGTTTTTATGTTCATTGCATAAGGGGGTTTATCAAAACCTAATATTTCTTTCCTTGCTTTATTTTCTAAAGAATATACTTTATCAATTATTGTTTTTTTATCTCGTATTATTTGTATATAATCTAAAGCATCCGGAGCATCCTTGTTATTTTTTTCTGAAAGATAAATTGAAAGCAGATGTTTTGATAATGAATCAGTAATATTCTTTTTTTCATTTAGTTTGCTTTTAATTTCTTTAAATACTATTTCTGGATTTACAGGACTATATTTTTTGACCTTACCTGCTGTTTCAATACATAAACCGTTATGAATTAATTTATCCAATACTTCATATATCTTTGTTTTTGAAATTTGAGACAGTTTTGCAATCTCTGCAGCAGAGAAATTGTTTTTCCTTAAAAGATTAAAATATACTTTAGCTTCAGACTCATTAAATCCAAGATTAATCAGATTTTTAATATATTCATTCATATTTATTATACACCAAAATATTTTGGTCATTTGATTATTGGATTTTGGAATTTACCTGCCCCGTTAGATAATTATCAAATAATATAGTCTATTTATTTTTATCATCTTGATAATCTCACTACCTTTCAACTATTACAATAATAAAAATCTAACGGGGTAAAGAATTTATTATTTGATATTTGTTATTTGCGGTTTACCCCGTTAAATATAACAAACCAAAGAGGATAAAAATTATATAACAATGTGAATTATTTAACGGGGCTTACCGCACTATTTTATTTATTAATTATGTCCATAACCTTCCAAACAACAAAAGAAGCAATTATCATTAGCAAACTCAACACAACAACAAACTGCCAGCCAAAGTAGAAAATCATCATTGGTAGAAGTGGTATCTTTATAGCGCGATTATAGAAAAAGACTGCAGCTAAGCCGGAACTCATACCTTCTTCTCGCAAATCTTGAATCATTAGATACCAGACAAAAGGCGGTCCATGAGAAATGATTCCGCTTATCGCCGCTATTGCCCACCCTTTAATACCTGATTCCTTACTCAAATATTTTGCAATTTTTTGCGGATTTATAAAATAATCTACAAGAGTAGTAAAAGCGATTACTATAACCAAAATTGGAATAATTGTTTTAGCTATTTTCAAACTAATTCTTAACGATTCCTTTGCTCCTGCCGAATCAATAAAAAACAAAATTATAAATATAATAATAACTGCTAATAAAAAATAGATGTTGCCTGGTTTTCCCCTCATTTTCTGTTCGCTCATACTACACCACCTGCAGAATTAGAACAGTGACTATTGCTATTAAAAATGAGAGAATAAAACTTACTAAATTTCTGGATAGGGCAAAACTTTTACCCATAACTGATACCTCATAAGGCAACTGGATAATACCAACAGATACCCAACAGATAATAAAAGAAGTAACGGCAAAAAGAGAGACTCCATTATCCAACAATTGCTTACCAATAATATAACTGTTTATAGGATTCCCAGCAGTAATACTGCCAATAATTGAGCCTAAAAATGTGTCTTGAATGACTCGTCCGGCAAACACATTTTTTAGCATTTGCTTAGAAATATATACCTGAAACAATCCCATGCACAAAATAACTCCCAGCATAATTGGAAGCCCTTTAATAAAGCCTTTAATAGCTTTAAGGAAAGATGAGGTTAAATTTTTCTTTCTCATTGAAAATCTCTTTTTTTGTGCATTGTCCGAGGAGTCGTCATGGACCACTCCATGACGAACTTAAACCACTGAATATCTTTAATGTCAGGGAATGGTCCCTGACATCTCATAAAATCACCATCCAATAAAATAGAATAAAATTCCTACCAAAAAACCAACTAATAGATTTAACACTTTTACAGCGACAAACCCTCTTTTAGACTCTGCCAACATCGGAAGCATGCCGTGTCCGTCCTGAACTATTGAGCTGGCAAGAAGTATGCTGAAGGGAATTGCTCCTTTGGCAAACAGAGTAACAAATATCATATGAGGACCAGACTCAGGTATTAGCCCAACTAAACATGCGATAATTAAAATTATCAATTTATTAGCTGCTATCCAATGTTCAAGATGAAGAACATTAACTATAAAGTGCATTGCAAAAAGAGCTCCAAAAGTCCACAAAAAAATTCTGGGCACATGAACCTTAACAATATGTTCCCAGAGATGCTCCTCTAAAAAGTGCTTCGGAACTGTTGTGACAATGAAAAGTGAAACTGAAGATGCAGCAAGAAGCGTAATCCTAATCCAATTCCATTTCTCGGGACCAATCTCTCCAAAAATCAATCCCAAAACAAAAATTAACAGAAATGCTATTAATAACGCTCTTTGGAATGAACAATGTTTGAGTTGATTTAAAATCAGATTCTTTTGAAAACAGACACATGTCTCTTCTTGGTGAAGTGTTAACTTATGCAATTCTATTTTTTTATACAAGTGTTTAAGTGGTAGAAACTTATCCACAGAATATCCAGAGACAATACCAATTACAAAGATTATGATTGTCAGAATTAGTGCTTTTCCTGGAAACATAGCAAGCATCACAAATGCTTCATCTCCGCTGGTGGCTATCATTGCTGCGACAAGAGCACCAAAAGAAACTATCCTGTGAGAATACAGAGCAACAACCGTAAACGCTCCTAAACATCCAGGTATGGCTCCTAAAAACGCTGATAAAAGATACTGTTTCCATTTACTTTTCTTTAAGGATTCATGCCATACACCCTTTGTTTGAACATTGATATACTCAATAACCAGCATCATCACAAATACAAAGCCGGTGATCATCAATGCGTGCTCAAAAATTGAAATAATCATAGTATACCATTCCACTCAGAATAAAATCTGCTAAACTTGTGAATAAATTCATTAAAAAAATTTGTGGTTTTGCACAATCAAATAGAGCCTTTCCAGTTTGCTTTTGACATTTCAAAAAATCTATTTCTCTTCTCAATATCCATTTCTGAAAATTCAACCTTTAATTCCAGACCCAACTCTTTTATTGATTTCTCAATAAGATTAATAAGTATTCCCTTTAGGATTACAGGAACAGATGACATTGGCAGGATTATATTTATGGTAGCTTTATTATTCTCAATTTTTATTTCTCCAATCATACCTAATTCTGCCAGAGTTTTGCTAATCTCGGGATGCTCAATCTTTTCAATTCTTTTATATACATCTTCTCTTGTGATTTTTACACCCATAATTTCTCCTACATATAAGTTTTATTTTTTTGGTTATATTTTCATTGACTTTTTTTAAAGTGTTTTGATCTTTGAAATGGTCACACATCTCCCAAAGCCGTAGGCGAAGGGAGATGTGTGACCGCAATGC
>Ga0315547_1000331_pt1 | contig 49709 bp, 38 predicted proteins | sample SalMarSW160240MG_2_FD_202542 | JGI IMG/M metagenome (GOLD analysis project Ga0315547, IMG submission 202542) | Salt marsh sediment microbial communities from the Plum Island Ecosystem LTER, Massachusetts, United States - Salt Marsh Sediment SW1601-240 ...
TACTAAGAGGAGCAGGAAACAGTTTACATCTTGTTATTCGTATGAATGCTTCGCATTGATTTTTTCTCCCACACCTGCTTTTGGCTTGACTTGAAATTCGTATGAATGCATACGCATCCCCCTTTAGTAAAGGGGGATTTAGGGGGATTTTCCAAGTTTCAAATGCGTATGCATTCATACGAATCCCCCCTTCCCCCCTTTTCTAAAGGGGGGATGTAAACAATTATATGCTCCCCTTAGTAAGTGGATTGAGTTGCAAAGAAGAAGCGTTACATACCCTTCACCTGCGTTCAGGGTAAACGAAGTGGCGACGCTACATTTTTACTCTTCAAAATTGGCAAACCCAGATGTCCGCCGGATCTTGAGATTTGACATTCCAGATTAGTATGTAATTTGGAGTGCCCGCCTTTAGGTAAATTTTTGGTCAGGCTAAAGCCTGACACTCCAGCAACATTCTTTTCTCGTTTGATTTTTCTGAAGATTACATACAAAAAAATTTGACAAATAGGGGTCTGTTTCTTACCATTGATCTACGATGAAGCGAATAATTTGTCCTCTTGTTTTATTCTTGTTATTTTGTGCCCAAAGCTTTAGACCTTCCTGCTTTCTTGCAGAAGCAGAAGAGTACAGCTATTTCTGGCCCATAGAGAAAATGAGAAAATTATCCTCCCTATTCGCCGATCATCGTAATTTCCGTTTTCATTCCGGGATCGATTTTCCTACCCAGAAAAAGACAGGATACAAGGTGTTCGCCTGCCAGTCCGGCTATGTGTATCGACTCTTCACCTCCTGGTGGGGATACGGCAAGGCTGTCTATCTTAAGCTGGACGATGGACGTTTTGCAGTATACGGGCATCTTTCGGATTTCTCCAAAGAAATCTCGACATACGTGATAAGAAAACAACTTGAAACCAGAAGATATCACACCGATTTTCTTCTGAATAAGAATGAAATAAGGGTGAAGATGGGGGAACTTATCGGTTATTCCGGGGAAAGCGGTTTTGGGGGACCGCATCTTCATTTTGAGTTGAGAGATTCGGTCGGACATCCTATAAATCCTTTGACCTGGGGTTTTTCTGTGAAAGACAAAGTTCCTCCGGTCATGCAATATCTGGCACTAAGACCTTTGGGGGTGGGATCAAAAGTTAACGGTTCAACTGAACCGGTTGTTTTCCCTCTCTCTTTTGATTCCCATAAAAACATCTATAGATTACATGAAGCCCCAAAAGTTGAGGGAGAAATAGGGTTGGAGCTTTCGGTTTACGACAAGATGGAAACTTCCCATTTTAAGTTTGGAATCTATCGACTAAAGCTTTATCTGGATGATAGGTTGGTCTTTGCCTCCCGATACGATAACTTCTCCTTTGAAAATACCCACAAGATCGAACTGGATCGTGATTTTGAGCTTAGAAAAAGAGAGGGGAAAAAGTTTTATAAACTTTTCGTGGAGGAGGGAAACGATCTTCCCATATATGACCCAACAGAAGGAAAATTAAATACCGAGATTTCAAAACCAGGTCCTCATCAGATAGAGATTAAGGCTTTCGATGCTTTGGGCAATTTCTCCACCTTAGCCTTTTCCCTGATATTCGATTTTAGCCCATTGATTCTTTCCTGCTCACTTGAAGAGGATGATGGCAAGCAGAAGATAAGAGTGCAGTTTGATGATTCAGATGATGTAGTCGGGGAGATCATGGTGGAAGAAAGTAGTTTGAACAAGATATTTTGGGAGGAAATCAAAAAAGAAAACATAGGTAAATCACGAGGAGAATATACCGTCCAACTGGCAGAGAAGCTCGATAAACCTGCTCTGCTCAGGATAAGAGTAAAAGACAGCTTGGGTGCCTTCTCTGAACAAAAGTATCTTCTGGTCAATTTGGATCAACTTGAGGGGTCAAATAAGGGGGATTCTTTAAACTTAGATTACAACTATAATTTCAAGGATAATTTTTTCATCTTTGATCTTAAGTTCAACCAGATATTGAGAGGAGTGCCTGAGCTGGCACTTAAATCTGGTGGATTTAATTTCGATCCCCTTTTCTATGAACAGACGGGTGAGAAAAGCTATTGGGCTGTCTTTCCATTTTTCCTAAAGGAGCAAAAAGTAATGACCCTATCAATAAATGGAGTAAATATATATGGTGATTCAACTGTACTGGAGGAAACCATTCCCCTCGCTATAATTACTAAAACTTTTGGAGGGACAGGAGTAAGTCCAGATGGTCAAGCAAAAGTTGAGTTTGAACCGGATGTAGTATACAGCGACATAAATGTGAGCATCCACACCGAAAAGATAAAATGTGAATCAAAACATAAACCGACAGGGAAGATTTACTCCTTTGAGCCATCCACGGTTCCATTCAACGGCTGGGCAAAAATTTCATTAAAGTATCCTCAGGGAAGATGTGATCCACACAAATTGGGACTTTATGAGCTGATGGGAGAGAAATCTTGGAGGTTTGTAGGCCAAGAATTGGACACCTTAAATCGAGCGATGGAGGGAGAGGTGAGGTATCTTTCTGCCTATGCTCTCTTAGAGGACACCCTGCCGCCTAAGGTAAGGAAAGTGTCTATCTCCGAAGGCAAAAGGATCAAAAGCAGAAGACCCAAGATCACAGCGGTGTTAAAGGATGATCTTTCCGGGATCGGAAGCGATCAGGACGTTCTGATTCAATTGGATGGAGAATGGATGATACCGGAATATGATCCGGAAAAGAGGGTCCTCTTCACCCGTCCGATCCTTCCCTTAACTTTAGGAAAACATCTGCTTACCATCCGGGTTAAAGATCGAGCAGGGAATGAGACTAAAGTAAAACGAGAATTTTTTGTGATCCGAAAGTAGGACGGTTATATGCGGAAAGAAGGTGTTGGAAAACTACTTTTTTGTAAAGTAATTTTTCGTAGGGACAGGGCTTGTCCTTCAGGATGAATCCCTGTCCGAACTCCGGGGCGGACAGCCATCCCCCGCCACAGGCGGGGCGGGATCCCTACGATAATTTCAATTATTTTAAAAGATAAAAAAGCCAGGGAGATTGATAAAACAATCAAGGGGTTCCAGTTGGTCAAAATCAAGGTTGTCGCAGTAGGTAAGACCAAAGAGGGGTGGATTAAAGAGGGGATTTTGTATTATCAGAAGCTTTTGAAAAAATATGTGGAGTTGGAACTGGTGGAGATCAAAGAAGAAAAGATCACCAGGTCCAGAGAAACCATAACTGTTTTAGATGCTGAGGCTGAAAGAATTTTGAGATATCTGAAAAAGTCCAGTTACGTTGATCCATCGGATTTATGTATTGCTTTGGACGCAAAAGGCAAGAGTTTAAGTTCGGAAGATTTTGCCAAACTGCTCGAAGAAAACTTAAGCCGGGGATACAGTGAATTTGTATTCATTCTGGGTGGAGCGCTGGGATTGTCCCCTAAAGTTCTGGATGCCTGTCAGATTAAGCTTTCACTTTCTAAGATGACCTTCACCCACGAGATGTCAAGACTAATTTTTCTGGAGCAAATCTATCGGGCGTTTTCCATCTTGAAGGGGACAAAGTATCACAAATAAAGACAACATATAAAACGAGAGCCGCCAGGTCAGGTCCAAAACTCGGGGAAAAATCGGGGAAAAAGCTTGAGTGAGCCCAAAAGTCTTCTCTTTCGAGCCTCGGAAAGCTTCTCCTTATCCTGTCTTTAAAGCTGAGGTTCAAGAGTTCAAAGACATAGGAAAGGATTCATCCTGAAGGATTCATCCTGAAGGAGACTTGAGCCTTCTTACGGCCTCCCCATCCCTGCTTCTATCAGAACCTGATGGCTGGCGACCCTCCTTGAATTCCATTCAAAGTTCTACAGACCTTTTCATTCGCATTCAATTTGTTTATTGCTTAAAAAGGTGTCGGTCTGCATCTTTTAGATCTGATTCAAATTATTCATTCCATTCAACGTTACATCTGTTTCTTTGTTATGAGGTATCATTCCCCTCATCCAGAACGGCTGAAAAGTCTTTTTGAGCTTTTCGATTCTTTGAGCAGTCACATTCGGATTGAGAGGAATTTTGCCCTTTCGGTTTTGCTTGTTCATTTTTTCATCGGTTAACCGCAGGAAGTTATCCATAAGCTTCTCCTTTTTATTTCAAAAGAATCATCTTGTTCGTCTTCTTAAAATTATCAGCTTTAATTTGGTAAAGGTAAATCCCGTTTGCCACAGAGTTGCCCTGACCATTGGTGCCATCCCAGGTTACTACATGGGTTCCTCTTTTTTGTTCTTGATCCACTATGGTTTGAATCCTTTGCCCTAAAAGGTTGAATATCTCCAACTTGATATGTCCATCTCGAGGAACGTAATATTCGATTTGAGTCTGGGGATTGAAGGGATTGGGATAGTTCTGTCCTAACTCATAACTTGAAGGCGAATTTTCTGTCCATTCCTCCTTCACATCTGCCGGGCTGACAAAGAAATCGCAGGTCATGGTGTCACCGGAATTGGAGACGTTTACCACTGCCACATAAGTTTCCGTTTCCGCATAGCTTTTGCTGTTGGGAACGGAACTTGTGTTGAACGTTCTATTATTGGAGCTTCCGGGATAAGGGTGGCCCGAATAATTCACATAGCCAAAGGGAATAGTCGATTCCAATTGCCATAATCCATCTGCCTGCTCTAAAGCCACTTTATAGTGACCGTGTGCAGTATATCCCGGATACCATTCATTGTCGTTTGCTCCATAATCACCTATGTTCTCATCCACATGCCAGATCAAAAGCCCAGAATAGGGGAGTGCCGAATCGTAACCGGTTTTCTGTCGGTTAGCCACCAGGAAGTATTCGGTCAGTGGCGAACCGGAGGTCCATAGTTTGTAAACCACAGAAGAGTCTTCAATGGCGGGAATCTCTACTCCGTTGATGTTGCTGGTAACCACGGTGGCAGAGACATATCCCAGTTGAGTCATACACCAGGCATCCGGATGGGCAGGAGAATCACCCAGATAACCATTCCAGCTTCCTCCAGCCATCAGGCTCCATTCTCCTATCCCGTATGAACTGTAGTCTGTATCGTAAACGTCGGGCAGTCCAAAAACATGACCTAACTCATGACAGAATACACCACAGGTCATGTCGTAAGGGGAGTACCAGTATTCCGGCTGCATGGTATACTCCCATATCCTCACCCCATCCTTCAGGTTGGCGGTGGACCAGGAGTATGTGACTCCCCACTTATGCGACCAGATGTGGTCGGGATTTTGGGTCAGTTCCGCTCCTTGACCGGCATGCACCACGATTAAGGCGTCCACATATCCGTCAAAATCGTTGTCATAATCGGAGAAATCCACAAAAGGGTCAACCAGATCGACCAGATCCTCCACTAATTTTTGACAATTCCGAGGATAATTTCCCAGTCCGTGTTGCCCGTCAACGTAATATGCATAGGTCTCTGGAGCAGTGTTCCAACCGGTGGCAGAAGGATAATGGACTGTGATGATGTCCAGTGCCCCATAAGAGGTCTCTTGATAATAATGGTGCACACAACCCTGTTGGTTTGCGAAGATCAAAGTATCAAAAAATGAAGCGTTGACTATGGATAGATTATCTGAGAAATCGACTAACAGGACTAAAGCTTTAAATGGTCCTACTGGACCGGTGCCGGTTGGATAGACTTCGCTTATGGGATGCAGGCTGGGTTGGTCAATTCCTTTTTCCTGCATGAATCGGGGGTTTTGAAGATGCTCTGGCACAGAAACCTCCCCCAATCTCATCTTTTTTTCCATATCCGGATGGGGTGACATGGCAAATGATTCTAAGCTCGCCAGAGTCAGCAAAAACATAAGCAGAAGCATCGGGCAAATTTTGTATGCGTCTTTCATCTTCTCCTCCCCCTTTTCTCTATTCATATACTAAAAAAGCATCAAACTTCTTTTTAGTCAGTTTTAGCTTGAAAAGATTTTTGAGAATTTTTCAGGTGGTGTCCCGAACCGAATCGGGCTCGGGACGCCACCTGGTCTGAGATCCGGAGAGTTATTTCTTGGTCTTTCTACGGGTAGTCACTTTCTTTCTCCGGGTAGTGGTCTTGCGAGTGTTTCTGGTTTTCCGCATTCGTATCACCCCCTTTTTGGTTTAGAAGTGGAAGCCATTGGAGATGGCTAAACTAACTCCTTTGCTTCTGGTGGGCCACAACCCTTTTTGCATAGCCATGCCAATATCTAAATGATATGCACCTAAGTTTAATCCCAGTCCATTGGCAATGGTTACACCTTCATTTCCTCCCAGGGAGATGCCACCCCGTATATCCAACCAACTCAAAAGTCGGTATTCTGCTCCAAGAGAAGCTCTTAGCTTCCTGGATACTCCCATTGCTTCTTTTATGCCCTGTTTTAGATCAAAAGCTAAAAGTGTTCTGTTACCTTGATAAGCCACTCCCAAATGAATAAGTATGGGCACGCGGGTAGTAAAAGGATCTATGTCTGCGGTATAGGAATCTTCAACTACCAAGGAATCTACATCGAAGTCTTCCGCCAGAAGTGAATCTATTTGCACCCGATATCGTTTTTCCTCAGTTTTCTCATCCCATTTAATCTGGTTTGTCAGATTGATGAAGGATATGCCAAACGTCCAGTTTTGTTTGCATTTCAAAGCAAGCCCAAAGTCCAAGCCATATCCTTTTCCGCCTTGTGCCGACTGGAGGGCAAAATCACCTTCACCATCCACTCCTGTCTCTAAAGCGAAGACTTCACCTTGAGCTTCTTTCACATTTTGATAGACCAATCCCCGGATGTATCTTGTATTTATTCCACACATAATTTCTTTTTCACCCTTTTTCCAAATGGATCTCCCATAGGAAAGACCCAGGTCCACCGATGCAAAGACTTCTCCATCGGAGCCAGAAAAAAGTATGGTATCGTTTATTTCGTTTCCGAAAAAGAGAACATGAATCGGGTCTTTGGGAAATAGAAGGTCAGATGTTCCTCTTCCGGAAATGGTGAGGGCAAAATTACCCCAGGATAAGCCAATGGCTAATATATCTGTGAACAACGATACCTTAAGCCCTTCTTCGGGGATCGAATTTAAAATAGTTTGCTTGTCATCCGTGGTGAGAAACTTGCCGTTATATTGGTTGTAGTTCTTTAGATTGAAGCTGTTGTTGTAAGCATTAACGCTTAACGAAAATATCATCAAGCTTTTTTCTGAGCCTTTGGAAAATCCCAAGTTAGCAGGATTCCAAAAGACCGACTCCACTCCCCGGGCGATTTGAGTATAAGCTCCTCCCATTCCTACACTTCGACCAAAAGACAGACCAGAAGCGCAAACCGGGTGAGTTGTCAGCCCGGTCAAACAAAATGCCAGAACGATTGATTTATACTTCATTTAGTCTTATTCCTTTTTGTTTTTTACATCCAGCTCTAAATAGGATGTTATCTTTATAAAATCGGCTGCCGAGGCTTTAATGGTTTCTCCATTGGTGCCCGGAAAATCAATGGACCCTGCCATGTAAAAGGGTGTATTCGTAAATACCTGAAGCTCCTGCTGAGTTAAATTGATCTCGGTCTGAGAAGAATTCGATCCCTTCACCGAACCATCGTAGTTTAGCTCTCCTTTGGGAACATTCACCGGACCGATGATCAGATCCGGATTTGAAAAAAGATATTCCTGATTCTGGGAGAAAAATATCCTTGCTTTCGCCTCTAAGGGGAGGTGACTTTCTACTTTTAAGATCACTTTAGCGAAGTTAATCTGATCTTCGATCATCTGCCTCACATCGTCCTCCACCTGGTCTGAATCTTGGTCTATCTGAACCTGACAGGAGTCTAAGATCAACTCCAGAGGAGAGCTGACCATTATTTTGCCGAAGAAGAAATCCTCCTCCTGCACTATGCCGTATACTTGTCCGTCTCCGCAGATTATTTCGCCTGTAACAGTGAGCCTTTCGGGAACCGGACTGAAGAGGGATTCGGTCTGGTCCTCGAAGATGGAGGTAACTGCGGTTCTAAAGGGGCCACCCGCTTCGATCTCTGCCTGGAGGCTCAGATTCTGTCCTTTCTCCCCCTGAATAGTCACAGACAAGTTAGCAGGAAGATCGACCCCATTATGAATTTCTAAGTTTAAGCTGGCATTGGTGAGGTGGGCGGATTCAAAACCAAGAGGAATTTCCAGCTGACGAGTGATCTGGTCTATTTCCACCCTGGTTGATTCGATTATCCCGCAAATCTGGCTAAAGATTATCTCAGAAAGAGTTGCATTCACACTGACAGAATCCGAGGAGTTAAAGTCAATCAAAGCCCCTTCTGATCCCGGTGACCAGATCCTGGTTTCGACTCTAACTTTGTTTCCTTCCGCGGGCCTGAAGACGTAGCCATCCACAACCAGATTAATCTCAGAATGGCTTGAAGCTGGTAGGTGGCGCACAACCGATAAGATCTGATCGTCCTTTTTCAATCCAGGGAAGTCAACCTGAACATCCGCCTCTAAATTGGTGAAATTTCTTAACTCCAAGGAGATTGTGCCGGTTTTGATCTGGGCACTGTCGATGATGCTGTTAGTGGGGAGGAGTATGTTTTCCTGCCTGGATAAGTCAAAAGAAGGGATTTCAGCTGTTCCCTGAATAACCTTTAAACTGTCCAGGCTGAAATCTAAAAGCAGATATTTGTCCTCTAAGGTTTGAATTTCTCCGCCAGGAGAGACTACTTTTACCTGAACGCTCATTAGGTTGGAGAATGTTTTGTCGGTAAAGATTACATTTTGTGTGTTTGAGTTATCATCATCAATCCCATTCGGTAAAATTACAGTTTGCAAAGTATCCTGAAAGGTTCGGTCGATTATCCTTACCTGGACGAAATCCAGATTCAAGCCCAGGTGATTACCCAAGGTTAAAGTGGTAAAAGCTTCTTTGACCGTGACCTGTGAGAAAGTAGAGAAAGCATCCAGATCTTTTTCTATGGTGGCAGTACATGGTGGCACTTCACCAGGTTCCCCATCATAGAATTCCGTTATATAAAATACCATCTGTCGGGATTCAGAGGGGTGGAGGTTTATGATCCCCAGCGTATCTTTAAAGTTAACAAAGGTAGAATCGCAGTGCAATTTGTCCACTAATCTGATGGTATCCAAGTCTTCCTCAAAATAAAAGGAGGGATTTCCAAGGCTATCTACCTTAAGATATGGTTCATCTATTTTTTCTATTAGAGTCTCCATGTCATAATATCTGTTTACTAAAGGCACGCTCAATTTCACGTTCCAAGTAGGGGCAGTGGGCTTCTCTATGGAGCACCGGAGAGCTACAAGTGACAAAAGAACTATCAATAGAAGAAGTGTCCAAAATGAGAGCCAACGTTTAATCTTTTGTTCATGTCCTAAAAAAACAGGGGACTTATTATGCCAAATCATTCTGCCTTTCGTGTGATAAATGATTAATTACCTTTTTACTCATTCAAAGAGAAAGCCTATGTTTTGATTTTCCGGCCAAATTTTTTTGGAAACAAATTTTGTAGGGGGCTTAAATTAATTCAAGCAATTGATGTGCCAAGACCGGACAGACTTGATAAATTGGTTTAAGTATATCAGCTAAGTCGCTTGTTGGTTGTTGGTTAGTTAAGATCAGACAAAAAAGAGGAAGGCGAAGTCAGGCTTTCAAAATTCACCGAAGTTATGGGATTTGCTCAACAATCTGTGGGCAATTAACCAGTTTTCCGCGATTTACCCAATTTAAGTTATCGACAGAGTTCTGTTTGCTACAAGGCGGATGTTATCATCCGCCTGCTTTCCCGCTGGATGATAACATCCAGCGGGAGCTCGGTCCCGTGGGCGATTAACTAACATTTCTGGCTTCCCAACTTAATGTATCGACACAAAGAGGAAAATGATTTAGGGTATTGATTAGGGTCTTTCGAAAAGAAGAAAGAGAGGGAAGGGGTATGGGTGCTCGACCTATTTTGCGGTAGGGTTGAGTTTTGCATTTTTACATTTTTTTGTCTTGACGAGAGTTGCTTTATGAGTTATTCTTAATATAAGAATACAGTTTATTTATTATCGAGATTAAAAAACCAAAGCAAAAGTTGGCGTTCAATTAACCTAAAACTTTTATTCACCCCAAAAGGAGGTGAAGCATCATGAAGTTCGTTAAATTCAGTTTGTTAATTACGGTGGGGCTGGTTTTGCTCGTGGCCACCCCTGCCCAGACCCAATTCGTGAAAACTCTCGGAGGAATGTATCATGATTGCGGATACTGTGTGGTAGAGGCTTCTGATGGGGGGTTGGTTGTGACAGGGTGGACTGAAAGCTTCGGCGCAGGTGATCGGGATTTCCTGCTTGCCAAGTTTGACACCTGTGGGAATCATCTCTGGACGAGGATACTCGGAGGAGTGGGTGTGGATTATGGCTATTCTGTGATACAGGCTTCTGACGGAGGGCTTGTCGGGACAGGGTTTACTGAAAGTTTCGGCGCAGGTTCTAGCGATTTGCTGCTTGCCAAGTTTGACGCCTCTGGGAATCATCTGTGGACAAGGACCCTGGGAGGAACGTCTTCTGAGCAAGGCAATTGTGTGATAGAAGCTTCTGATGGAGGGCTTGTTGTGACTGGATATACTACAAGTTTTGGCGCAGGTAGTGGTGATCTGCTTCTCACCAAGTTTGATGCATCAGGCAATCATCTCTGGACAAGGACCCTTGGAGCAATAAAAGGCGATATAGGCCAATCTGTGATACAGGCTTCTGATGGAGCGCTTGTTGTGGCAGGATATACTCAAAATTTCGGCGCAGGTTATACTGAGTGGATGGTTGCCAAGTTTGATTCCTCTGGAAATCATCTCTGGACAAGGACCCTGGGAGGAAACGGAGAGGAACGGGGCCTCTCTGTGACACAGGTTTCTGATGGAGGAGTTCTTGTAACGGGATGGTCTGGTAGTTTTGGCGCATGGGATTGTGATTTGCTTCTTGCCAAGTTTGACGCTTCAGGAAATCACCTCTGGACAAGGAGCCTGGGAACAAACTTAGGAGACTATAGGGGCCAATCTGTGATACAGGCTTCTGACGGAGGGCTTGTCGTGACAGGGTGGGCCGAGAGTTTCGGCGCAGATTCTCCTGATTTGGTTTTATCCAAGTTTGACGCCTTTGGGAACCCTCTCTGGACAAGGACCCTGGGAGCAATAGATTGGGACGAGGGCCGTTCTGTGATAGAGGCTTCTGATGGGCAGTTGGTTGTGACAGGACATACTCAGAATTTCGGCGCAGGTTATTATCATGATTTGCTTCTTGCCAAGTTTGACGCCTCAGGAAACACCTGTTTAGCTCAGTCTGTCAGTCCTGAGTTCGATACAGTCTATCCCACGATAGACACCGCCATTTGGGAGGCGAACGAGGTTTCGCCGGATACTGCAAGTTGGGCTCCTACAATCACTGAGCCAACTCCGGAAACTACCACGGTGTGCGATGTAGTGACAAGGATTCTTTCCATCACGGATGTAGGAAACGATCAAGGAAAACAAATCAGAGTCAAATGGGCTGGTAATTCTTATGACACCGAAGGCTCTATTGTTACCATAACCGAATACGGCCTGTGGAGAAGGATTGATGAGGATAAAGGTCATAACCTGAGCAAAGAGATTCTCTCATCCAATTCAGGAATGTCTGTTAGTGGTCGACTTTATCCCCCTGGCGAGTGGGATTTTATTAAGACCGTTCCAGCAATAGGAGAAGAGGAATATAATACTGTATGCCCCACGTTGGGTGATTCCACTCTGGCTGAAGGAATGTATTGGTCGGTATTCTTTGTGATCGCCCACACACAAGAACCCCCGGTCCACTATGACTCCGATCCTGATAGCGGTTACTCCTTAGACAACATTCCGCCTCTGCCAATTCTGGATTTGGGCATCGATCCGGGCTCCTGGCTTACCCTGGAATGGATTGTTCCCGGCGAGTATGTGGGAGAGCAACCTATCACCAGCTATGATATCAGATATAATACCATACCGGTTGGTGCCGATACCCAAGCCTGGTGGGATAGTGCAGAGACTTGTGCTGGTGAAGGATTCTTCAATTTCATAGTAGGGAACACGGACAGCCTGAAGGTGGCAACGCAAACCTGGTGTCATCCTGATTGCTATTTTGCCATCAAGGGTCTGGACAGCCGACCAAATGCTTCCAAAATCTCCAACATGGTCCATTTCATCTGTGGTGACGTTACGAGCAACGAAGTGGTCGATATCGGTGATGTAGTCAAGCTGATCAACTACCTCTACAGAGGTGGAGATGCTCCTGAACCAGTTGCAGTCGGAGACGCCACCTGCGACGGGGTGGTTGATTTAGGTGATGTGGTTTGCCTTATCAATTATCTCTATAAAAATGGAGATCCACCGTGTAGTCCATGAGTATCTCAAACTCAGAAGAGGTGGGCGTCCCGTGAAAAATGGGGCACCCACCTCTTTTTTTAGCTTTCCAAGAAACTCGAAAGAGAGAGCTCTGAAAAAATCAAATGGGGTTCACCCTGAAGGGAAAGGTTTTGTTGGAGTGTCAAGCTTTAGCTTGACCTGTCCTATGGATCCTGCGGTATGAACCGTATGGTTCACACCTGCTGAAAACCTCTTGTTACCAGGATCCCGCTCTGCGGAAAAAGACAACGAACTTTTACATGGTTCACCTAAAGGTGAACACTCCAAATTCTTTTCTCCTTGCAGTTTTTCAGAGACGTCAAAGAATTAGCTTGACAACTTCAGCCGAGCTTGTTATTTTTTTCACAAACTTTTGAGGGAATAGGTATGTTTGAAGTCTATTTTCCAATTTTTGTTTTGATATTTATAGTGACCGGGATGGCACTTGTGATTTTGGCTTTTTCCTATCTATTTGGAAGAAGGGTTCCCACCAAAGATAAGCTTACCACTTACGAGTGTGGCATGCATCCCATCGCGGATGCCAGGGGAAGATTCTCGGTGAGATTTTATTTAATTGCCATCCTCTTTATTATCTTTGACATAGAGGTGGTCTTTCTGTATCCGTGGGCGGTGATTTACAGAAAACTCGGTCTTTTTGGGTTGATAGAGATGGGGGTTTTTCTTTTGATTCTTTTGGCAGGATATTTTTACATCATCAAAAAGGGTGCCTTAAAATGGGAGGAGCCAGAAGAGATCACCTAATACAAAGAAATTGCCACACTGGGCTCGCCTTGAACCATACTGGTTCAGGGCTCGCAATGACAATGTAAAGACAGTTGGTGCGTTTGTATTAATAAGGATAGAAAAAGATGGGATTGGAAGAACATATACCAAGTGGTATTCTTTTAACCACCATAGAAAAGGGGGTCAACTGGGCGAGGAAATCTTCTGTATGGCCATTAGGTTTCGGTTTAGCCTGCTGCGCCATAGAGATGGTGTGCACTGCTGCTTCTCGTTTTGATCTGTCGCGTTTCGGGATGGAAATCTTCAGATCTTCACCTCGGCAGGCAGATCTGATGATCGTTGCAGGGCGGGTATCCAATAAGATGGCGCCGGTGGTCCGACTGCTTTATGAACAGATGTCTGAGCCCAAGTGGGTGATCGCCATGGGCGCGTGTGCATCCAGCGGAGGAGTGTTTAACAATTACGCTATCGTTCAGGGTGTAGACAAAATCATCCCGGTGGATATCTATATCCCCGGATGCCCACCCAGACCGGAACAGTTGTTAGAAGGGATTATGAAACTACACAAGAAAATTGAAAAGGAGTCGTTGAAAAAGAGGTCAACGGCTGAGTCAGCGGATTGAACGGATTGAACGGATGAGGTCAGCGGATTGAACGGATGGAGCGAATAGGTCAGCGGATTAAACGGATTTAACGGATAAAATCAGCGGAGGGTTGAGTTGGAAAATCCAATGTTGACAAAATTAAAGGAAAAATTTTCAGAGTCGATTCTGGAAGTTGCTGAATTTCGAGGGGAATTGACTATTGTAGTGAGAAGAGAAGATATTGTTTCCCTCTGCACCTTCTTACGGGATGAGCCGGAGCTTGCCTTCAATTTTCTTTCTGATCTTTGTGGGGTTGATTGTCTCGGAAGAAAGCCAAGATTCGACGTAAACTATCATCTATACTCCTTAGATAAGAAACATCGATTGAGGTTGAAGGTGAGAGTGGAGGAGGACGAAAGCATTCCTTCAGTTACCTCTGTTTGGAGCACGGCGAACTGGCATGAAAGAGAAGTGTTCGACATGTTCGGACTAAGATTCGATAATCATCCAGATTTGAGAAGAATCCTTATGCCTGAGGACTGGGTAGGTCACCCTTTAAGAAAAGATTTTCCTTTGACTAAAGAAGAAGTGGCGTTTACGCATAACAAGAATCGTCCTCCAAGGGTAACTCGATAAAATGATAGATACTTTTACTGGAGTGTCAAGCTTTAGCTTGACTTGAAACCTCGTGGAAGACAGCGCGGTTTAACTTGGTTCACCTAAAGGTGAACACTCCAGTTGGCTCCTTTAAAGTAGTTTTTCACAGACCTCTAAAAGACCTGAGGTTCAATTTGAAACCGGAGACTTTGAACAAGATTGAAAGAATCGACAGCCACACCATGATTCTGAACATGGGTCCCCAGCATCCCTCTACTCATGGTGTCTTGAGATTAATTTTAGAGTTGGACGGTGAGACCGTGGTCAAAGCCACTCCGGACATAGGCTTTTTGCATACCGGCATTGAAAAGACCATGGAAAGTAAGACCTATGCTCAGGTGATTCCCCTGACTGATAGAATGGACTATGTGGCGTCGCTTTCAAATAATTTAGCCTACCTTCTATCAGTGGAGAAACTTATAGACATCCAGATTCCCCCCAAGGCACAGTTCGTCCGGGTGCTTTTAACAGAGCTGACCCGAATTGCCAGCCATTTAGTCTGGGTCGGATCGCATGCCCACGATATAGGTGCCATGAGCGTGCTTTTATATGCTTTCCGGGAGAGAGAAAAGCTTATGGATATATTCGAGTTGGTCTCCGGACAGAGGATGATGACCTCCTATTTCAGAATCGGTGGTTTAGCTCTGGACATACCGGAAGGATTTGAATCCAAAATCAGGGAAGTCTTAGACACCTTTCCAGACAGGATAAATGATTACGAAAACCTTTTGACTAAAAATCGCATCTGGCTTAATCGGACTGTAGGTGTGGGGAAAATCTCTGCTGAGGACGCCATCGATTGGGGTGTGTCAGGTCCTATTTTAAGAGGCAGTGGAGTGAGTTGGGATATCAGAAAATCCAACCCATACTCTAGTTACGATAAATTTGAGTTTGACATCCCCACTGGCAAAAATGGGGATGTGTATGACCGTTATTTGGTTCGCTTAGAGGAGATGAGACAGAGCCTAAGGATAGTAGAGCAGGCTCTGGCGGGCATTCCAGAGGGAGATTTTGTTGCCCGGGTTCCCGGAGTGGTGCTTCCTCCCAAGGAGGAAGTTTTATCCAGCATTGAAGCTTTGATATTTCAATTCAAATTGGTGGTGGAGGGATTTTCGCCACCAGTGGGGGAAGTGTATCATTCCATCGAATCTCCCAAGGGAGAGTTAGGCTACTTTATCGTCTCCGACGGTTCAAACAAACCTTACCGGGTAAGGGTGAGACCTCCCTGTTTTGTCAATTTAAGTACTCTTCCCAAAATGATCGAAGGAAGGTTGATAGCTGATGTGGTGGCGGTCATTGGAAGTATTGATATTGTGCTGGGAGAGATAGATAGATAAAAGCGTTTAAAGTTTAAAGTTTAAAGTTTAAAGTTGAAAGTTTAAGGTTCGGTTAAATGCTTAATGATGCTGCTCAAAAGAGAATTGCTGAATTGAAGGATAAGTATCCTCAGAAGAGAAGTGCCATCCTTCCGGCCATGCATGTGGTATTGGAAGAGGTGGGCTTTTATAATCGAGATATTCTAAAGCAGGTGGCAGAGCTTCTTGGTTTGAGTGAGATGGAGGTGGCGGAAACTGTCTCCTTTTATACCTATTTCCCCAAGCAGGGAGTGGGCAAATATCATATCCGGGTGTGTTCAAATGTTTCCTGCATGCTTTTGGGAGCAGAACAACTCCTGCACTACCTGGAGGAGAAACTAAAGATAAAAGTTGGGGAAACCACCCCGGATGGTCTTTTCACTTTATCCGAGGTGGAATGTTTGGGCTCCTGTGGCACAGCTCCGGTGATGCAGGTAAACCAGACCTATTACGAAAATCTGACCAAAGCCAAAGTGGACAAAATAATTGAAGACTTGGGAAAAGGGGAAGAGATTTGAGAAGCTTTCATAGAAGTGCTAAACTGGAGTGCACCAGCTTGCTGGTGCGAAGTTGTTTTAAGTTTTAAAAAAGCAGAAGCCCCGCGTAGCGGGATCCTTCGGACAAGCTTCTGCACTCCAAAAACCCTAGTTTGGTGATAAAACATTGGAAAAGATTTTATTTAAATTTATAGATGTCCCTGACCAATATGAGATCGACACCTATATCCAAAATGGTGGTTATCAAGCTTTGCACAAGGTGTTGAAGGAACACACTCCGGATGAACTGATTGAGATGGTTAAAAAATCAGGTTTGCGGGGAAGGGGAGGGGCTGGTTTTCCTGCCGGTCTCAAATGGAGCTTTGTTCCCAAAGATTCACCCAAGCCAAAGTTTTTGCTGTGTAATGCAGACGAGGGGGAGCCGGGAACATTTAAGGACCGGGCTTTAATCGAAAATGATCCTCACCAGTTGATAGAGGGGATTATCATCGCCTCTTACGCTATAGGAGCGCATCGGGCTTTTATCTATATTCGGGGAGAATTTTATTTCGGAGCCAAAAGATTAGAAAAGGCTTTAGAAGAATGTTATCAAAAAGGATACCTGGGCAAAAATATCCTGGGATCAGGTTTCAATCTGGATCTGAATATACATAGGGGAGGTGGAGCTTACATCTGCGGAGAGGAGACCTCTTTGATGGAATCGGTTGAAGGGGAAAGAGCAAATCCCCGGCTGAAGCCACCTTTTCCCGCCTCAGTTGGACTTTACAAAAATCCCACAGTGATCAATAACGTGGAGACGCTTTCAAATATCCCCCACATCGTGTTGAATGGAGCGGAGTGGTATGCAAATATCGGGATGCCCAAAAGCACCGGCACAAAGATATTTTCTCTTTCCGGGCATGTGAACAAGCCAGGCAATTATGAGCTTCCCATGGGTGTTACTTTAAGAGAATTGATTTTCGAGCATGGCGGCGGCATAAAAGATAATCGAAAGCTTAAAGCGGTAATACCGGGTGGAGTATCCACCCCGGTTTTGACCCCTGAGCTTCTGGATGTAAAGATGGATTTTGAGTCCCTTTACGAAGCCGGGTCGCTCTTGGGATCGGGAGCTACCATTGTAATGGATGAGACCACCTGCATGGTGAAAATAGCGCTTCGAATATCGAAATTCTTTGAGCATGAGTCTTGTGGCAAATGTGTTCCCTGCAGAGAAGGGACCAGATGGATCAGGCAGATTATGGAGAGGATTGAAAATGGAAAGGGGAGAGAGGAGGATTTGGATCTTCTTCTCGATATTTGCACCAATATAGCCGGGAAGACCGTGTGTCCATTGGCTGATGGCGCCGTGGTCCCGATTACAAGCACCATTGAGAAGTTCAGAGACGAGTATGAGTATCACATAAAGCAAAAGAAATGCATGGTTGATTTAGGAGAAAGATTTGTATGAAGTGGTCAACGGATTGGTCAACGGATTAAACGGATAGCGATAATATGATAACCTTAACCATAGATGGAAAGCAAGTAACGGTGGAAGAGGGGGCCACCATTTTTAAGGCGGCGGAAAAATTGGGGATAGAGATTCCCACCTTCTGCTATCACGACAAGCTGGAGCCGGTGGGCTCCTGTCGAATGTGTCTGGTGGAGGTGGAGAAGATGGGAAAACTGCAGGCTGCCTGTGCCACACCGGTAGATGAGGGAATGGTGGTAAAAACTGATACCCCCCAGGTGAAAGCTGCCAGAAAAGGCGTTTTGGAGTTTTTGCTTATTAATCATCCTCTGGATTGTCCGGTTTGTGATAAGGGGGGAGAATGTGAACTTCAAAACCTGGTGTTCAAATACGGTTCAGATAAAAGCAGATATGTAGAGGAAAAAAGAAGATTTGTGGTTGATCCTAAATCTAAATATGATGATCTAACCGTGGGGCCACAGATAGTAAGAAATATGAATCGCTGTATCCTGTGCCGAAAATGCGTTCGGTTTATAACCGAGATCGCAGGAGAGGCCGACCTGGGGACATTTAGGCGAGGAGCAAAAACAGAGATAAACACTTTGCCTGATATACCGGTGGACAATCCCTATTCAGGAAATGTGATAGAGATCTGTCCGGTGGGAGCTTTGACGTCAAAATCTTTTAGATATAAGACACGGGTGTGGCAGTTGAAAGCCACCCCATCGATTTGCCCTCTTTGTGGGGATGGCTGTAACATCAAACTATGGACAAAGGATGATAAAATCTACCGCATCACTTCCAGAAGAAATGATTTGGTGGATGAAGGATTTTTATGCGATAAAGGCAGGTTCGGGTTCATCAACCGCCCCAACAGATTGAAGCATCCATTGGTGAGGAAAAACGGAGAGCTTTTACCAGCGGATTGGGATGAAGCGATTAAACTGGTGGCTTCCAAGTTCAAAACGACAAAGGAACAATCTGGTGCAGGTTCTCTGGCTGGGGTGGGATCGTCAAGATTCACCAATGAAGATTGCTACCTCGTTGAAAAATTCTTTAGAGTGGTGCTGGGAACAAATAACATCGATCATCGAATCAATTCAAAACATCTTCTGCCGAGTCCCACGCTCAAAGCTAACCAGCAGGCTTACACCATGACCAATTCAATCAGTGATATAGAGAAGGCAGAGCTGATTTTTATATTGGGATGCGATCTACAAATGGAACATCCCATAATAGGCTTGAGGGTGATAAAATCAACCAGAAAAGGCAATGCTCTATTTTTGGCAAATCCAGAAAGTACCCGGCTGAATAGATTTGCTCAGGATGAGTTGCTCTACAAGAAGGGAACCGAATTGACTTTTCTGAATGGAGTCGCAAGAGAGATTGTAGAGGGAAAACTTTTTAGTACTGACAAGATGGAGCTTTCTGAAAATGAGATGCAGGAGTTGAGAGGAAAAGTCCAGCTATTTAACAGCGAAAAGGTTTTGCAGAAAACCGGGATTTCTCCTGACAAGATCAAAAGTCTAGCTAATACCCTGACAAAGGTCGAAAACATCATAATTCTTTGTGGCAAAGAGATAAACTCTCATCCACAGAACATTGAGATAATTAACACTTTGTATGATCTTTTACGTTTGACCGGACACCAGAACAAAAATAGTTGTGGAGTCAATCTTCTGGGGGAGGATTGCAATTCCCAGGGAGCTATCGATTGCGGGGTCCTGCCGGATAGGCTTCCCGGATACCTCGACGTCTCGGATGAAGTTTCGCGAAAAAAGGTTGAAGAAATATGGAAGGCTGAGATTCCGAAAAATCCGGGGTTTGATTTTAATCTCCTGCTGGAGGCAGCTCACCAGAGGAAGATCATGGTAATGTATATCGCAGGTGCAGACCCGGTGAGTGGATACCCGGAAAGAGATTACGTAAAGGATGCACTCAAAAAACTTGATTTTCTGGTGGTTCAGGACATCTTTTTGACCCAGACCGCCAAGTTAGCTGACGTGATCTTGCCTGGAGCCTCCTTTGCCGAAAAAGATGGAACTTTCACCAATGTGGAGAGAAGGGTTCAGAAGCTGAAAAAAGCATTTGATCCTTTGGCAAATTGTAGGGCTGATTGGTATATCATCTGTATGTTAGCGCAAGCCATGGGATATAAATTTGACTACGACTCGCCCAGACAAATCTTCGAAGAATTGATTAAGGTTTCTCCCATTCATGCAGACATGAACTGGGAAGATTTAGGTGAAACGGGAAAACAATGGGATATTGAGAAAGTCCTGTGATTTGAGGTCATAACAGTGTAAGAGGTTGATCAGGAACAAGAACTTATTTTGTTTCAGACTAATATGCTAGCATTTGTTATCATTACTTTAGTTAAAGTAGCAGTAGTCCTGGTTGTTTTTCTGCTATTGATTGCTTACCTGACCTGGCTGGAAAGGAAGCTTTTGGGCCATTTTCAGGTGAGGTTGGGTCCTATGCGAGTGGGACCACATGGTCTTCTTCAACCTATTGCCGACGGCGTAAAACTTTTGTTCAAAGAGGATATTGTTCCGGCAAATGTACACAAATTCATCTATAATTTAGCTCCGATTTTGACCTTTATCCCTGCCCTGATAATCGTGGCGGTTATACCTTTCGGATCTGGAATCAAACTTCTGGGATACGAGGTCGACATGGTGATCTCCAACTTTAATATGGGAATACTTTACATACTTGCTGTCAGCTCCCTGGGGGTATACGGGCTGGTTTTAGCAGGCTGGTCATCCAACAACAAATACTCACTTCTGGGTGGCTTGAGAGCATCCGCTCAGATGATCAGCTATGAAGTCTCTTTGGGTCTTTCCTTAATCGGAGTTTTGATGATTGCCGGATCTTTGAGCTTGGTTGACATCGTGAGTGCCCAGGACAAGTTTTTCAACTGGTTCATCTTTCGTCAACCGCTGGCGTTCATCCTGTATTTTATCTGTGCCATCGCCGAGCTCAACCGGACGCCGTTTGATCTCCCTGAGGCAGAGAATGAGCTGGTGGCGGGATACATGACCGAGTATTCCTCCATGAAGTTCGCCATGTTTTTTTTAGGAGAGTATGGGAATATGATTAACATCTCTGCCTTGGCAACTACTCTGTTTTTAGGTGGATGGCATGGTCCATTCTTGCCACCTGTGATATGGTTTTTGATAAAGCTGGTGATATTTCTTTTCTTCCTCATCTGGATAAGAGCTACACTACCCAGATTCAGATATGATCAGTTGATGAGCTTCGGATGGAAGATATTGCTCCCTCTGGCGCTTCTTAATATTTTCGTCACGGCGGTGATAATGGTATTGTAAAAAAAGTTCAAAAGTTCAAAGGTCAAAAAGTTCAAAAGTTCAAAGGTCAAAAAGTTCAAAAGTTCAAAGGTCAAAAAGTTCAAAAGTTCAAAGGTTCAAGAGTTCAATGGTGTAATTATGTTTGATGTTTTGAAAACCGTATTCTGGGCGATTCCCAGGGGATTGTCAGTCACTTTTAAGTATTTGCTCTCCCGACCAACTACGGTGAGATATCCAGAGCAGAAACTGACGCTTTCTCCCCGGTATAGAGGTTTACACTACCTGGAAAGAAACGAGGATGGATCGGAGAAGTGCGTTTGTTGCGGGCTGTGTGCCGCCGCATGTCCCTCCGGGTGCATATATATGGAGCCAGCAGAAAACGAATTTGGCGAAAGATATGCTAAGGTGTATGAGATAAATGAACTCAGATGTATATTCTGCGGGTATTGTCAGGAAGCCTGTCCCAAGGAGGCGATCTTCTTAGGAAAAGAATACGAATTTTCCAATGACAGACGGGAGAAGCTGATATACACAAAAGAGGATCTGTTGATACCTTATGGCAATAAACGGTCAACGGATGAAACGGATTAAGCGGATTCGAAAATCAACGGATTGAACGGATGAGAAGATGGAGATTTTGATTTTTTCCATATTGGCGGTGGTTGCGGTTGTTTGCTCTATTTTGGTGATTAGCCAGAAAAGTGCGGTGGCAAGTGCGCTCTTTTTGATAGCCACCATGGTAAGTTTGGCCATACTTTTCTTAACGTTGAACGCGCCATTTTTGGCGGCAATCCAGATCATAGTCTATGCCGGCGCCATCATGGTTTTGTTCCTATTTGTCATCATGCTTTTGAATCTGCGAAGGGACGAATTCGGTCCGGAGAAAAGAAAAGCTCAGAGATTTTTTGCCATCCTGTTCGTCTTTCTGCTTTTGATCGGGATTGCAACCGTTATTGAGGTGGGAGTTCTTGGTTTAAAATCAGCCGAAGACGTTTCCGAGACTGTAGCCCCTGCTGGGGTTGAGCCATTGGCTCAGCTTCTGTTTACCAAATATCTTTTTCCGTTTGAGTTGGCGTCGGTTTTGCTTCTGGTGGCAATAGTGGGCGCCGTAGTTATGGCAAAAAGGAGATTATAACCTGTTTGGTGATGGATAAAAAAACTAAATCAAGGTAACTATGATGGTTTCTTCATCTGCATATTTAATATTGAGTGCGACGATCTTCTCCATCGGAGTTTTGGGAGTTTTAGTCAGACGGAATATATTGATCATGTTTATGTCCATTGAGCTGATGCTGAATGCGGTCAATTTGGCATTCGTCGCCTTATCCAGACATTTGGGTTCTTTAGACGGTCAGGTAATAGTGTTTTTGGTGATGACCGTGGCAGCAGCAGAAGCGGCAGTAGGATTGGCAATAATTATCTGTCTTTTTAGAAACAAAAAAAGCGTGAACGTGGATGACTTCAACCTGATGAAATGGTAAGCTGTCCACAGTCCTCAGTCCACTGTCCATGGTTAAAAACTTTAGCTGTGGACTGTCGACGGTGGGCTGTGGATGATTAAAAAATGAACTACATTTATTTAGTTCCATTATTTCCACTGATCGGTTTTCTGGTCAACGGTTTGTTGGCGCTAACCCTGAAAGCTTCTCCTGAGGAGAAAATAGCCGGCAAAAGCTTGGTCAGTTGGATAGGATGTGCCTCTGTAGGTTTATCCTTTTTGACCTCCATCGTCATATTGTTCCAGCTTTCGGCTTTGCCAGCAGGGGAGAGGGTGGTGCAGAAGATAGTCTTCCCCTGGATCCTGTCAGGAAAGTTTCATATAGACATAGGCTTTCTGCTTGATCCTCTCTCCTCAGTTATGATCCTGGTGGTTTCCGGAGTTGGATTTTTCATTCATCTCTACTCCATCGGTTACATGGCAGAGGATAAAGGATATGCCCGATATTTCTCATTTCTAAATCTTTTCACATTCTTCATGCTCACCTTGGTCCTCTCAAACAATTTTCTTTTGCTTTATTTAGGATGGGAAGGGGTGGGGCTTTGCTCTTATCTTTTGATCGGCTTCTGGTATGAGAAGAAGAGTGCGGCAGATGCAGGAAAGAAGGCTTTCATCGTCAACAGAATCGGAGACTTCGGTTTTGCCTTAGGAGTGATGCTGATCTTCTGGACTTTCGGAAGTTTAAACTTCACCAATGTCTTTGAAAATGCACCACATGTTTTGGCTTTGGGAGGTGGATTGGTCACCGCCATAACCTTGCTTCTGTTCATGGGAGCTACGGGCAAATCTGCTCAGATACCACTTTACGTGTGGCTTCCCGACGCCATGGAGGGCCCCACTCCGGTTTCTGCGCTGATTCATGCCGCCACCATGGTAACAGCAGGTGTATATATGGTGGCAAGATGCCATGCGCTCTTTCTTCTGGCTCCGATCTCCATGGGAGTGGTGGCTGTGATCGGTGCGGCGACCGCCATTTATGCGGCATCCATCGGCTTGGTGCAAAATGATATCAAAAGGGTGTTAGCGTATTCCACCATCAGCCAGTTGGGCTATATGTTCCTGGCTTGCGGAGTGGGGGCTTTTGCCGCAGGGATATTTCATCTTATGACCCACGCGTTCTTTAAAGCTTTGCTGTTTTTATCTGCTGGCTCGGTTATACATGCTTTATCCGGCGAACTGAACATACAGAAAATGGGTGGCTTGAAAAAGTATATACCCATCACCTTCTGGTGTTTTCTTGCCGGCACTTTGGCTATCTCCGGAATTCCTCTGTTTTCCGGATTCTTCAGTAAGGACGAAATTCTGTGGAAGGCATTCTCCAGTTCCCATGGTCATTTCCTGCTCTGGTTGGTGGGAGTGTTCACTGCGGGATTGACCGCATTCTACATGTTCAGGGTAGTTTTTTTGACATTTTTGGGAAAATCCAGAGTTGATCCTCAGATTCAGGCTCACATCCATGAAGCTCCCAGATCAATGACCATCCCTCTTATGATTTTAGCGGTGCTTTCGGTCATCGGAGGCTATGTGGGGATTCCTCATTCTCTGGGAGGGTCGAACAGATTTGAAGGATTCTTATCCTCCGTATTTGAGCAGGGTCATGTCGAAACACACACCGCAAATCATGCCATGTCGACTGAGTATCTTTTGATGATTATCTCTATCGTGGTGATCGTAATCGGCATTCTTGTTGCTCATCGATTTTACATCCAGAATGTGAAGATTCCAAAAAGACTGGCAGAGAAATACAAATTTTCCTATCGTACCCTGTTCAACAAATATTATGTGGATGAGCTCTATGCCAAAATTTTTGTGAATCCTCTTTTGAATCTGGCATTGATATTATGGAAACAATTTGACGTTTTGGTGATAGATGGTATAGCGAATGGGATTGCATCAGTGGTTAAGGGATTAGGCACCGTGATAAGAAAAACCGAGACCGGCTATCTGCGCAATTACGGTTTATCCTTACTTTTTGGAACGATCTTGATATTGTTCTATTTTATCTTTCGGTGAAATAATTATGGATACCTGGATATTAACCATACTTACGTTTTTTCCAATGTTGGGAGTTTTGCTTCTGCTTCTTATTGACAGAGGCAGGCACAATGCTATCAAAACGACTGCTTTCATTATCTCCCTGTTGAATGCCCTATTCTCTCTTTACATTTATTTCAATTTCACCGCTGAATCTTCAGCCATGCAATTTTCAGTCAACAAGGCGTGGATTGAAAGCTTGGGAATAGGCTATCATTTAGGCATTGACGGGATCAGTTTGTTTTTAGTTCTCTTAACCACCTTTCTTACTCCTCTGGCTATTCTTTCGTCCTGGTCTTCCATCACCGAGAAGATAAAAGGTTATTACATTTCCATGCTGTTTTTGGAAACCGGCATGATTGGGGTCTTCGTCTCTTTGGATCTGTTTTTGTTCTATGTCTTCTGGGAAATTATGCTCGTCCCCATGTATTTTCTCATAGGCATCTGGGGTGGACCGAGAAGAATATATGCCACTATCAAGTTTGTCCTCTTCACCATGACCGGATCACTTTTGATGCTGGTGGCAATTTTGGTTTTGTATTTCATGAACCATAGTTTCACCGGCACATACACCTTCAACCTTTTGGAGATAATTAAACTTCCCATTCCCTTGGGTGCGCAATTCTGGCTCTTCTTTGCCTTTGCCTTGGCTTTTGCCATTAAAGTTCCCATGTTTCCATTCCACACCTGGCTTCCGGATGCACACGTGGAGGCTCCCACTGCTGGATCAGTTATCCTTGCTGGAGTTTTGCTGAAGATGGGAACTTACGGTTTTTTGAGGTTCTGTCTCCCCCTGTTTCCTAATGCATTTATAGATTATGTTTGGCTTTTCTCAATTCTGGCGATAATTGGTATCATCTACGGCGCTTTGGTCTGCATAAGGCAGGAGGATATGAAGAGTCTGGTGGCTTTCTCATCGGTGAGCCATCTGGGCTTTGTGATGCTGGGGATTTTCGCCCTCAACCTTCAGGGAATAGAGGGAGGCATACTTCAGATGATCAATCACGGTATCTCCACCGGAGCTCTCTTTTTAATCGTGGGGATGATCTATGAAAGAAGACACACCCGGTTGATTTCCGATTTTGGAGGTGTATCCAAAAAGATGCCCGTCTTTGCCGCTTTCTTTATGATAGTTACCCTTTCCTCCATTGGTCTTCCCGGAACCAACGGCTTTGTGGGAGAGTTTACCATTCTTCTGGGAACATTTAAGTCCAATGTGGTTTATGCGGTGTTTGGAGCGGTGGGAATCATCTTAGCCGCCATATACATGCTGTGGATGTATCAACGGGTCATGTTCGGAAAAATCACCAAACCAGAAAATGAGAACTTAAAGGACTTGAACCTGAGAGAGAAGATAGTTTTAATACCACTGATCTTGGCGATCTTCTGGATTGGCATCTATCCCAAGCCGTTTTTCAACAAAATTGAACCCTCGGTTAAAAGTCTTTTAGAGAATGCGCAGACAAAATATGAAAAGAATCAGCTTTTTGAGGAAAGCTTTACTGTAGATTCCCAAAGATTCCCAACAGATGAAGCAGATTAAGCTGATGGAGTGAAGAAAGTCAGGAGTGATAATGGAGCGGAGTGCAAAAGCTTTGCTTTTGCATGCATCAGCAAGCTGATGCACTCCACTTCTAAACTAGGAGAGATTTAGATGGATTGGGTCTTTCCAGCAGTTAATTTCGAATTAATTTTGCCAGAGATTATCCTCTGCGTCTTCGCAATTTTTATTCTGATTCTGGATCCATTTCTATCCAGAGGTAGAAAGATTTTAACTGCTCATCTGGCTTGGATAGCCATCCTGTTAGCTTTTTTGGCTAATTTAAGACTTTGGGATTTTCAAGGCACAACTTTCAGCCAGATGTTTTTGGTGGATAATTACGCCACCTTCTTTAAGTTCATCTTCCTGGTCGGATCGTTTCTAATCATCTTTGCCTCCATGAATTATTTGAAAAGAGAAGAGATTCTGCACGGCGAATACTTCAGCCTGATTTTGTTTTCCACATTGGGTATGATGCTTTTGGCATCCGGCTTTGATCTGATCATCATCTTTTTGGGTTTGGAGATCATGTCCGTTTCGCTTTACGTTCTGGCTGGATTCAAAAGAAACGATCTGGCCTCCAATGAGGCTTCCCTGAAATACTTCTTAATGGGTGCATTTGCAACCGGCTTTCTGCTTTACGGAATAGTTATGTTTTACGGTAGCGTAGGGAGCACTAACTTAGAGCAGATAATCAAGAGTATCGCCTTGGGTGAAGCTGGTCCAAATCTTTTGATCTGGGCTGGTGCTGGATTATTGCTGGTGGGCTTCGGATTCAAGATAGCCGCAGTTCCATTTCACATGTGGGTGCCGGACGTATATCAGGGGGCGCCCACGCCGGTTACCGCTTTTATTTCCGCAGGTCCCAAGGCGGCTGGATTTGCCGCTCTGTTGAGAGTATTTCTGTTTTCCTTCACTACTATCACATTGGATTGGATCATGATCGTCTGGATCATGGCGGCTTTGACCATGACCGTGGGAAACATCATTGCCATAGCGCAGTCCGACATCAAAAGAATGCTGGCATACTCATCCATCGCTCATGCCGGTTATGTGCTGGTGGCTTTGGTGGCGGGTGGAGCAACCGGTGTATCCAGCGCGCTATTTTATCTTTTAGCCTATACGTTTATGAACATCGGAGCTTTCACCGTGGTGATCGCACTGGAAAGGAAAGGTGAGGGGAATACCGGTTTAGACGATTATTCCGGACTGGGAAGTAGGTCTCCTCTCCTGGCCATCCTGATGACGGTTTTTATGTTTTCCCTGGCAGGGTTTCCTCCCACTGCCGGATTCATGGGAAAATTCTATGTCTTCAGCGCGGCGGTGAAATCCGGATTTGTAGGATTGGTCATAATTGGAGTGTTGAACAGTCTGATCTCGGTCTACTACTACTTGAGAGTGGTGGTGATCATGTTCATGCATCCACCACAACCCGAGGCGCAGAAAGTGCCGGTTGCCTTTGGCGCTGCCCTGGTTTTGCTGATTTCCATCTGGGGGGTTCTGCAAATGGGTATATTCCCCGAAAGCTTGCTTAAGGTGGCTCAAGCCTCGGTATCTTCAATATTTTAGTTCTCAATCTCTCACAGCTGATTAACCGGATTAATCTGAGCAGTAATAACGGACATCCGTTTAGTCCGATCAACCTGGTGTGGATTTCTTTGCCGAGCAAAGCTGCTCAGTATCGCCCTCCCTCACACCTCCCACTTGTAGTGAGCCTGCCGAACCTATCAAGAGAGGGGGAAACTGGAAAGACTGTGTTGACCGGACGAGGGTTGAACCGCCAACCCTAACGAGAGTTCTTCTCTTGACAGAGATTGTCCATCTTCCAAGGAGATGGAAAAACTCGTGTATATCAGACGCGAACCCCTGGGAAAATCTCGAGCACGCGGCGTCGATTCTTATTCGTCCTATGACGGGGGCGGCGGCGGTGTGAGGTAGAAGAGGTGGAGCACACAAGTTCTAAAAAGCACATAGAGAAATCCAAAAAGCCCGATTAAGAGAAACACATACGCTGCTCCGTAGACCCACTCTAGTGCCGCTTCGTTTTGGGTAATACCCAATCCAACAAGCTAGGTGAGATTGGAGAAAAACAAGGCAACGGTCACATAGATAATGAAGAAGCGCGCGCTCGCCCGCTGCAGAATGGATTTGGCCAGTCTGCCTGCCCGAGTAGTCTCGTCCAACGTGCTGGGCCAAGGGTAGGTGTCGTAGAACAAGGCGGCATCTTTTCTACGTCCAATTAGTGACATGATAGCTACCAAAACGCCAAAAGCTCCCAAAGAGCTAACAGCTATGAACTTCGCGTCTTCTGAAAGTAATCGAATCTTGGGAGGAGAGGTGCGATTATGAGCTGGTGCCTTAGCGCTTTGTGACGACTCGTCGGAGGAGGCACTCTTGGTATACAGTTCCCTCAATTGCGCGTCGGAAGATGCCCCCCAGGTGAGAGCGCTATCTGCTTCTGTGATCCAGTGATTATCTGGTCGGGCCGCCTCTATTGGGATAAGTGTAGTCAGAACAATAACTGAAGCTACTAGGAGTGATTGTATATTCCAGCTTGTCGCTAAGCGGATCAAAGGATTTACACTACGTGGTATTTCACCGAGATCTGGCCATCCCATGGTACGGCATGCTCCTTCTCTTTGGCTATCTTCATCTTCAGAAACTGCCACCTCGCCACATCGTAAAAGTAGAAATACCCAGACACTTCACCTCTTGCAGTTCGCGGGTCTACAATGGATATGAGTTTCGGAGAAGTCCCGACAGAATAGTGCAGTGTATCCTTGGCGAGTTGGCTCCGTATATAGATCTTTAGGCGTTCTGGGTGCTCTTTGGCGAACCTAAACAACGGATGATACTCCCAGATATTCGAAGTCTGTCCCTCTGCATACGATAGATACTCGCGATACCTCGAATTGACCAAAATGGTAGGCCCACAGAAGAACTCGACCTTAATGCCCTGATTCTCCTTCCTTAACACTTCTACAAGGCTGTCGTAATAGTCAGGGTCAAGCTCCCCACCAACTATTGTCAAGTTTTCCTTAACGTTAAGAACACTAAATTTCTCCATGTGGCCCGTAAACTTCAACTTGGGACGAACCAGACGGTAGATTTCCTGTAAGGAGTAACAGAAAAGCAACCCGAAAATCGCGCCTAGAATCAAAAACACGTACCGTACCGCGTCTGTCATCTTCGGTATTCCTTCCTGAAACATCAGGATTTGGCAGCTGCATTTCCTGGCCTCATTAGTGCTCTAGACCGATTCGACCATCTGGCCAGGCCCTCAGGTCTTCTTTCGGTTTCCTTAAACGATATTCGCTAAGTCGTCTCCACAAAGCTTCGCGCCCGGTGTTGCCACGAACTCATCCACACTTGGGCACCAAATCCCCTGCTTGGTTTTTCTCTATTTGTCAGATATCGCCACTTAGACGAACGATCTATGACTACGCTTCAGGACCGGCCCCTCCGATGTATGTTTCTCCGAGATTCTCTTTTCTGAAAATCTCTGGCTTGATGCATGAAGGCTTCCAGGCGGGTGATCTCGTTGGCATCTTCCTGTCCCTCATAGGCTAAGTTAAGCCAGGGAAAGTTGCCAAAGTCCTCCCGCAGTTTCTTCGACATGGCGGTGACCACGGTGCCAGGCATGCAGGTGAAGGGCATGGTGTTTAGTATTCCGGAAAGACCTTGATTTATGTAGTCTATTGCTTTGCCAATAGACAGGATGGCTTCTCCACCAAATGACTGGTCCAGATATGGACTGGCGAGTTCCAACACCTCATCGGTTGAGGACTCGTGACATTCAAGAATCGATCCTTCCAGTCTTTTCTCCAAGCGGTGCTCTTTTCTTCCCTGCACCCAGTCGGTAAGCCATCCCTTGGCATACTCCTTGTATCTTCTCTCCAAAAGACTTTGTCTTTTATACATATAACTAGTATAGTTGATCCATTCAGCCATGCCTGCCACCCAGGCTTCCCCTCCCAGAGCCTCAATCTTTCTGACCAGATCGTTATTAGAGAACCTATTCGATCTTATGTAAATCTCACCCACCACTCCGATGATGGGCTTTCTTTCTTTTCTGTCCTTCTCGATTTTGGTGAACCTCTCCTTTGCCCAACTGAGTGTCTCCTCAATATCTCCCTTGGAGGCTATAGTCCTGGCTAACTGCTCCAAGCACCGGCGATAAATACGATCGGTCTCTCCTTTGTTCTTTTCGTATGGTCTATTTTGATGCAAAAGCTTTATCAGAAGATCTGTTGCTACCATGCCTTTCCAAGCCAATTTGCGGAAATCGCCATCAAGATTTGAGACAGTGGAGTAGCCATCATCTGAATCGGGAGAGATGATAGGAACATTAGAATAACCCATCTCATCTAAGATCACCCGATGCAGGTTATGATATTGACCGAAGCGGCAGGGTCCATTTGCCTTGGGCATAAAGAAGGCAACCTTTTCAGGTTTTATCTCCGGTTTTTCTAAGAATTTCAAAAGATCGCCGGTGGTCAGAATGCAGGGATAACATTCCTTTCCAGAGGTGAATTTTCTCCCCAGATTGAGAGTGATCTCATCCGACTCTTCCAGAACATGAGCTTCCTGCCCGCAGGCATTCATGGCGGCTTTAAAGGCAAAGGCATGATCACACATGTATGGGATGTACAATGTCCTATGATTTCCATCAACCACCACTTTATATCTCGGAAGATGTGCTTTTTGCCGTTTAGGCGGCTGGTATTTCTTCAGACTATCCAAGAATGCCTCACAACGAGTAATAACGCCAGCATCGGCTGAATGTTCATCCAACTCGATCAGAAGGAAAGGTTTTTCACCTAGATTCTTTTTGAAGAAATGAACGATAAAAGAATCAGGCCCACAGCCAAAATTCGTTACATATAAGCCGAAAAGATTTTTATGATTTTTTAGAATCTCCGATGCGGCTAAGATTTTCTGTCCGTATTTCCAGTACATATTAGGAAGATGGTCCGTTTTGATTTCAGGATCATGGCATAAGAAATCCATGGGAATCGCCCACATCCCCAAATCTGCAAGTTTTTTGGGGAGATTTAAGCTAAGCTCAGGGTCGCAGGTATTGTAAGGTCTTCCCACAATGACCAAAGCCTTTTGATCTTCTTTTAAGGTCTGCAAGACCTGCTGTCCTTTCAAAGAAAGTCTTCTGTAAAATTCCTCCTGACACTCTTCAGCTTTCCACATTGCCTTGTTTATTTGGTTCTTCTTAATACTTAATTCTTTACCCAATTTGATAAGCGTTCTTAGAAGAATGTTTCTGTCCAGTTGGAAATAGACCGGGAAGGTGAGTAGTTGGGTGGGAGAGTCATCTAGATTTATGGCGGCTTTGATCATATAGGGCAAAGACTGAACATAGGGACAGGCATAGTTCTCCTTATTGTGGTCATCCTCTTTCTTCATGTTAATCAGGCTGGGAAGAAAGACGTAATCTACCTTTTTCTTCAGGAGATTCAAAACATGCCCGTGTGCCACCTTGACCGGAAAACAGGTTTCGGACATGACCTGCTCCACACCCTGGCGAATAATCCGTTTGTTGGTGGGATCGGAGAGCACCACCTCAAAGCCCAGCTGTTCAAAGAAAGTTGCCCAGTAGGGGAATAACTCATAGAAGAAAAGAGCTCGCGGTATACCGACTTTTTTTCTTTCTTTCGGCTTAGAATTAGAAGTTACAAATTCCTTGTGAATATGGAAAAGGAGTCTCTCTCTCTCTTTGAAAAGATCGGGGATGTTTGATTTTTTTGATTTTCTTTTAGTGTCATATTTTTCGCAACGGCTCCCATAGAAAAGCGATGGTTCACCTTCGAACTTTACCTCTTTTATCTCACAGTGGTTGGCACAGTCTGCGCATTCGAAGGTGGAGATGGAGTATTGTTTCTCTGAGAGGTCGAAGCCTTTAAACGTGCTTTTGTCGCCTTTATATTCATCCATAGCCAGGATAGCGGCGCCTATTGCACCGGTGACATCATGATGGGGAGGGACGGTGATCTTTTTCCCGGTTACCTTCTCGAAGGCGGCCACCACTGCCTTGTTCCATGCCACTCCACCCTGGAAGAAGATGTGGTTGCCTACCCTTTTATCACCCACCACCTTATTCAAATAATTATAGACGATGGAATAAGCTAACCCTGCCACCAGATCCTCTTTGGGCACGCCGGATTGTTGGTGTGCCACCAGGTCGGATTCCATAAAGACGGTGCAGCGTTCTCCGCAGTTGACCGGGCATTTCGATTTAAGCGCCAGATCTCCAAATTCCTCCTCAATATTTATGGAGAGCTTTTCCGCCTGCTCCTGCAAGAAAGACCCGGTCCCAGCCGCACACACCTTGTTCATCTCAAAGTCCACCACCGCTCCATCCTGCAGGCTGACATATTTTGAATCTTGGCCTCCGATCTCGAATATGGTATCCACCTTCGGATCGATGCTGACTGCGGCAACAGCCTGTGCGGTGATCTCGTTATGCACCACGTCTGCCCCCACAAAATCTCCGGTTAGGTATCTTCCTGATCCGGTGGTCCCCACACCCAGAATATCTACCTTATTCTTAATCTGGTCTCCCACTATCTTCAGACCTCGCTTCACCGCTTCAATTGGTCTTCCTTCGGTCATAAGATAGATCCGAGAGATTACATTTTTGTCCTTATCTATTGCCACCACGTTGGTGGATAAGGAACCTACATCAATTCCCATGAAGGCATCGATCTTTTCTTCCTGCGGCACTTTGTGGTTTTTAGTGATTTCATAATACTTGTTTTCCGGAAAAGCGAAAATTAGAGGGTCTTTCCCTTTGTGTTTTTCTCTGGGGGAAGCTAAATATTCGTTCAGCCGGTTTAAGCCCAGGAAGGGGGACTCCACCTTCCCTGTTCCCATAATGGACAAACCTGCCCCAATGGCTCCCATCTCCTTAAAGAATTGTGGAATTAACAACTCCCCTTCGGAGAGTCCAAATACGCTTTCAAATGCCCTTCTTACCCCTAAGTTAGCGGCAACTCCACCCTGAAAGGAGATGGGTTTTTCGATCTTTTTCGCCTTGGCAATGGAGCCTTTAAAGTTTCTTGCCATGGCAAAACATAATCCGGCAACGATATCATAGTCCGGGGTAGCAATCTGTTGAAGATGAATCATGTCCGATTTGGCAAAGACACTGCATCTTCCAGCAATGCGAGGGGGATTTTTTGATTTTAAAGCCAGTTCTCCAAATTCATCCTCGATGGAGATCTTCAAACGGTTGGCTTGCTGATCTAAAAATGATCCGGTGCCAGCCGCGCAGAGCGTGTTCATAGAGAAGTCTTCCAACACTGGAGTATTAGAATTTTCATCCCAACGCAAAAGAATCAGCTTGGAGTCCTCTCCTCCCATCTCAATTATGGTTCGGATCTCTGGACATAAAAGACCGGTGGCTTTTACCTGGGCAATGACCTCATTTACGAAGCTTCCCCCTAAGATGGAGTTTAATAGCTTTCCACCAGTGCCGGTGGCGGCAAAAGATTTTATGTCCTTTGGATTGAAGTGTTCAAAAAGATCCTCTAAGATGCCTTTTAAAGTAGGAAGCGGTTGTCCATTAGATCTCCTGTAATAAGATCGAAGTATTTCCCTCTCAGATGATAGAAGCACTAGCTTCACGCTGACTGATCCTATGTCAATACCTAAATAGAGATTCTTTTTCATTTTCTTCAAAGAGTTCAAATGAGGTTCTCAATCCATTGAACATTCAAATTCGGACATTTTTGTCCTTTGTCCCTAGGCTAAGATTAGAGAAAGTATACGACTCCGATCTGAATTTGTAAAGGATTTTTTTATGCTGTTTTCTTAATCATCCTTGATCCTCCAAATTTACACTTTCTAATTCCGAAAAATACGTTAAATTAAAGAGAGGTGTTCGGAAGGATTGAATTGCAGTTTGGTTAAATCTTAATTCTTCCTTTTGCACTAAAGAACTTTCTGAACCTATAAGGATATCCCCTATGCCGCTTACAGCGCTTCTACTTATTTTGATCTCAGCTTTTCTTCAAGCGGCTCTGAATCTTTTGATCAAGGGAAGCGAGAGGAAGGTTGCTTTTGTAGCAGGCGCATCTTTTATCAGTCTCATTCTCTATTTGCCTGTCTTCATCTGGGGGCGGGGTCTGTTGGGAGAAGAGGGATTTTCCATCAGTCTGTGGTCCTGGGTGGGCATCTTAGCCTGTGGAGTGACAGGCATGGTTTACTACGTATTCATAGGAAACGCATACGAGGGGGGAGACCTCTCGGTGGTTTTTCCGGTGACTCGGAGCTTTGGCCCGATATTTATCTTGATATTCGCCCTGATTCTCCTAAATGAAAGGGTCTCCCTTCTGGGGTTATTAGGCATCTTGATTACCATATTTGGCTCTTATGTGATTCATCTTCCTTCTTTTAAGCTATCCCATCTTTCCTTACCTTTCAAAGCCTTTAAGAACAAACCCTTTCTTTTCTCCATGGGCGCAGGGGCGTGCACTGCAACATATTCTCTAATAAACAAAAAGAACTTAGAGGGGGTGGAGCCGTTCACTTTGTATTATCTGATAATTGGCTGTATGACTCTGTCTTTAGTGATTTCTCTTCTGGTAAGGAAGAAAAGGAACCAAATAAAAGAGGAATTTTTGCACAACCTGAAAGCTCTTTTCCTGATGGGATTTTTTGGCTTTATCAGCGCTCTTCTATTTCTATATGCTTTACAAATGGGCAAGGTGAGTTATCTGGGGGCGGCAAGAAATATAAGCATCGTTTTTGGAGTGATTTTAGGAAGCTTCTTTCTCCAGGAGGGATATGGGAGGATGCGATTCATCGCCTCCCTTTTGATCTTCGCCGGGATATTTCTGCTTTCCATCAACTAAATATGGAGGAAGCCAGCACCTAACTTAAGTTAGGTTCTGGCTTTAAAACCTGTTTTTATCCTCAGGTTATCTTTCTTTGCTTTTTTATTCAAATGAAGGGGAAAGCAAGCAAACTTAGAGATTTTTCCGGACCGAAAAAAAGTTCTGCTCCTATCATCTTCTGCACAATTTTCTTTTCCATCCGAACAAATTTTGTGCGAAACAAGAAATAAAAGAAAAATCAGCTCAAAAGAGCGAACATTCTAATTGCTTGATATTTACTTAGTTAGAGCATCCAGTTAACCTTAAATATTAAGCAGTTGAGTTTGGCACAAGGCTTGCTATAATTATGAAATAGATTATGGGGAAAATTGGTTATAGAGATTTGGAGGTGTGAAATGAAAAAGGTTTTCTTGATTTTGATTCTTCTATTTGGGTCAGTTTTCCTTTTTGGCGGTTGCGATGAGGAGGTCTATATAGTCCGATCGGATTATACCCCTCCTTCGGTACCCAAAGGTCTTTATAGCATCACCGCAGATGAGGCAGTATATTTGTTCTGGGAAGAAAACGACGAGAAAGATTTCAAAGAATACCGTATATATAGAAGGGTGGAAGGAGACGATTACTACTATCGAATCGCTATCACTAAAACAGCCGAATATGTAGACTGGGATGTAGAAAACGGAATTACCTACTTCTATGCTGTGATCGCCAGGGATAGACACGGCAATGAGAGCGATTTTTCAGATGTGGCCTGGGATACCCCCAGACCGGAAGGATTTGGCCGGGTAATTCAGGATTATCATCGGTATCCCAACACATCTGGTTACGATTTCTCAAAGGATAAAGTATTACATTATGATGATTGGAATGCAGACATTTATCTTGACTATGATGATTATTATGGGGTTTATTTCTTGTGTGTGACGGATGACTCTACTGATATTCAGGATTTCGGATATACGGATTATTTAGATGATGTTAATGTTGCTCCGGAAACCGGTTGGTCAGAATTGGGTTGGGTGGAGGTGATCCTCGGACATTCCTATATAATTTGGACCCGGGATAATCATTTTGCCAAGCTCAGGGTGAAGGGATTTACCAGATCCTATGGAGTTATTTTTGACTGGGCATATCAGGTCGATTGGGGAAATCCAGAGCTTGCTCCCAGACCACCGCATAAGGAGAATTATCTGAGGGTGGCTGTGAAAAGATAGGGTCAAGGGTCAAGGGGCAAGAATAAAGAGATATTTGAGAAAAAAGAAACTCAGAGCTAAATCAAATGAAGTACGGATGGAACAGGTGAGACTATCGATCAAAAAGGTAACCGCCCCCTTGGGCGCCAAGAAAAAGGAGTGAGTTAGATGTTGAAAATAAACAGATTGATAATGGCTGTTTTAATTTTTAGTTTGTGCTTTTCCGCAAGTTTATTTTGGGGGATAAGGAGCTTTGCCGATGTAAGTGGAGGTATAATCCACGATTATGATGATTCATACGGAGTAAAGCATCGGGTCGTCTCCTATCCCTATTTAGACGTGGATGTGTGGGTGAATAAGGGGGAGGGAGCCACCTACTATCCGGGCGAGAACATTAAAGTCTATTTCCGGGCTTCGCGTGACTGTTACCTGGTAATTTATAACATAGACACCAGAGGATATGTCCACCTGCTTTACCCGGTGGATCGAGGAGACGATCCCTACGTGGAGGGTGGAAGGGTTTACAGAATTCCAGATAGGTTTGATGATTACGATCTGACCGTTAATGGTCCCAGCGGGGTGGAGTATATCCAGGCAGTGGCAAGTCTAAGACCTTTAGCTCTTCCCAACTTCCCGGGTGAGTATTCAAATGACGGTGAAATATACGCATACCGACTGGATGGAGAGGACCCATTTGAATTCATGGCGGAGGTAAATGCTGAGATCGCCTCCTACGATTACGCCTCGGATGTATGCATATTCACTGTGGAATATCAACACCCCGAGTGGTACTACTGGCCCCGAACGGTTTATGTGGACCGTCCGGTTGACATATATTGGGGAGGCGTTTATTTCGATTACCCCTGGGGGGTAGAGGTATGGATTGATGGGGTCTTCTATGGAATTACGCCCATAACCATTCCGGCATTGGTGGTGGGAAGGCATTACGTAAGCTTCTGGTTTTGTGGATGCTGGATATGGAGAGACTGGTTTCGTGTGAGACGAGATTATACCATCATAGTGTGGGCTAATTGTTACGATAGATATAGATATGTGGAAGAGAGGTTTGTGGAAAAAAGCTACCGGGCAGAAAAAGCCAAAAGAAGGCGTGGAATTGGCAAAAGGGATGGGTTGGTGAAACCGGTTAGACTTGTGGAGAAGGGAAGATTAGCTAAAGCTGATGCTTCACGCATCAAGAAAGATTCAGAATTCAGAAAGGAACTGTCAACAAAACGAAGAAGATCTGTGGATCGTCCCCAAGCTTCACGTCTCTCAGTCAAATCCAAACCGAGCAGAACGGAGAAAGTTGGCAAAGCCAAAAGCAGAAGTATCCGGAGGCCTTTGCCCTCCAAAAGGGCTACGGCCTTGGATGAAAGAAAAACACAAGCAAGGAAAATTAGACCAGAAGTCAAAGCATCAAAAAGGGTAAAAAGGGAACTTAAATTCACCCATCCGAAAAAACCGTCAAAAACCGCAGAGAAAATTCGCAAAAGGAGCGAAAGCTCAAAACCGAAGAGTAGTAAGGCAAAAGTGAGCAGTAGAGAAAAAAGAGTGTCAAAATCAGCCAGTGTCAGGAAGGCACATGTTAAGGAGGTCAGGGACAGTAAGCCGGGGAAAAGAAGGAGATAGAAGTTGATTTGATTCACGGAAGTACTCTTCACCAAGGAAAAACGGCGGGTGAAGCCTGCCAGCCATGCACGGACGTGCCCGTCTGGGGAGCACTCGCCTTAGGCGGAGTTGCTCAATTTATTAAGCAATGGAAGGGATAGAGTAGCGGCAGATCAGTTGACTCACATGAGCTTTAGTCTGCGAGGAGAGATGCAGGACTTGGTGGAATCACAAGATAAACTGTTGACAAGTGGTGAAGTTAGGCTATATTAAGTCTGGCCATTCTAAATTATGGCTTGAGGTTTTCGATCAACGTGAAATTTATCAAAAAATATTACCGACAAGAGGTGAGAGAGATGAAAAGAATCTTTGTCGTTTTCGTGTGCACCCTGACTACGGTAACTTTCCTTTCTTCGGCTGGGGCCGTAGACCGAAGTCCCAAAAACAAGAGCTCAGATGGGAAAGAGAAATCTACTGAGTTCAAAGAGATTAAAGAAAAGAAAAGCGGGAAGGTAGAACATAAAACAGGTACCTTCACCAAAAAAAATATCCGGAAAAGCGAAACCTCGAAAAAGGTTGCACCTAAAAAATCAGAGAAAACAAAGGGATGGTTTGAGACAAAAAAGAGCAAGGAGAGATATGACTATTTCATAGACAGGAACAACAATGGCATTGATGATCGATTAGAAAAGGACATAAAAGCGAAAAACGTAAAGAAATCAAAAGTTATTAAAAAGAAGACTCCTGTCCCTTCGGAGAAAATGCCGGCAAAGGTGAGTCCTTCCGCCAAGCCGCCGGAAAAAGTAAAGGGGACAGAGGTGAGCAAACAGAAGAAAGAAACAAAAGTAAAGAAGGCTGAGAAAAGGGGAAGAGACAAAAGATAATTTGTAGTTTATGAGACCTTAGCCAATATGACATTCAGGTTGACTAACAGATGTAAAAGCCAGCACCTAACTTAAGTTAGGTGCTGGTTTTTACTTAAGTTAGGTGCTGTTTTTTTTGACGTGCCCCTCCGAGAAAACAAAAAAGAGGAAGCTTTTATGAAATAATACAAACGTATTAGATAAAATGTCATTGCGAACGTAGCGAAGTCCCGCCGTTGGCGGGACCACGCCCTTTGGGCTCGCAATGACAACATAAAAACAATTAGTGCGTCTGTATTAGTTGCTTTTATATCCGCAGAATCCATAAGATAAGCTTATGTCCCTCCCCAGAATCCTATGGTATGCGCCTTTGTGAACCTTTCGGTTCACCACACCGAGTGATGCATACCATGGGATCTGCTCCAAAAGGCAAAACAGTGCATTTTCTTCTACCTCACCTCTTTTGTTGTTCCCTCTGTTTCAGGATAAAATCATTTTGGACAGGGTTCAGGGGTGAGGTTATTAAAACACTCTTCAGCGGGATTCACATAAGCAAAGATAAGCAACAGAGCAGAAATTCGGGACTTGTTTAAAAAACATGTTTTTAGTCATTGCCCGGTGGGATGTTATCATCCTCAGCCTTCCCCAGCCAAAAACAGACGAAATCTTTTGCCCTAAAAGTTAAGAACCATAAAATTTCTCCCGATTAATATTTTATGAATGAATTTCTGCGCATCTAAGAATGTACCTGTAGCTGAGTTTTTAATCCTTTAGTCCATTTCTGAGCATGAAGGTTGAAACCAAAGAAGCGGGACTTACTGGAAGTTTGCAGACAGTCTCCTTTTCCGATCTGCTTCAGTTGATCAGTGTGGCTAAAAAGACGGGTATGCTTTTGGTCTCCCGGGAAAACCAGAAAAGAGAGATATATTTTTTGAAGGGAGATATCATCTATGCTACCTTTTTCGGAAACGAAGATGAGCTTTTAGGAAATCTGGTTCTAAAGAGAAAAAAGATGCTCAGGTCAGATATTAAAAGAGCTTTAAGCCTTCAGAAACTGACCCAAAAAAGATTGGGCACCATCCTCCTGGAGATGGGGGTTTTAACCAAAGAGGAGTTGGTGAACTGTTTGGAATATCAGATAGAGGAGATAGTATATAACCTGTTTGCCTGGAATTCAGGTGAATTCATCTTCTGCGAAAAGAGATTGCCACCTGCAGACCAAATTACCACCCAGCTTAATACCATGAACGTGATCATGGAAGGAACGAGGAGAATCGATGAATGGATACAAATCCAAAAAGCCCTTCCGCCTGATGATGTAAAAATTCAACTGGTGAAAGATCCCCAGATAAAGTCAAACACGGTGACCATTGCCGTAAATGATGTACAGCTACTTCCCTTTATCGATGGAGAGAGGACCATTCCCGAACTTCAGCAGGTAAGTCCTTTGAGTGAATTTTACACACGCAAAGCGTTATATGATTTGATCAACTTCGGGTTGGTTGAGGGAGGAGGGAAGAAAAAGATAAGAAAACAAAAGGAGGACGAAGAGGATCTTCTGTATGTGATAATCCGACTCTACTCTCAGTCCTATCAGATAATTGAAAGAATGGCCTCCCGAAAACTGGGTGAGGGAGCGAAGAAGATTTTGAAGAGATGTTTTGATGTTCAAAAATCTTTTAACCCTCTGTTAGGTAAGCTGGAAAGCTCTGAGAATTTCTTGGACTTCCGTCATCTGGAAAGCTCGGCACACAAAATACTTAAGCCTATCCGATTCCACACGTTGATGGATGGACTAAATGATCTTCTTTTAGAGTTCTTGAGGGCGATTTCCAAGAGTTTGGGAAGAAACTTAACCAGTCAGGTTATCTCTCAGATCAAAAAAGAGACAGCCCGGGTGATTGCCGAAAAGAGATGGATTGCGAAAGAGTATGAATTGGAAGAGGAACTTTTAAAAACTCTAAAGAAGAGCCAGCGATGTTTATAGAAAAACTTCATAAGTTTTTGAAAAGGAATATAAGCAGAAAACTAACTTGGGTTGTCGGCTTTTGGTTAATATTTTTTGCTCTCCAGGTCTCCTTCGCCTATGAAAGTGCGGATACTTTCCCGGGGGCAGTTTTAGGTTTCGGCTCTTCCGGGGTGGTTCCGGCAGTTATGGATATTTTATTTCTGGTAGGAACGTTTGCCTGTTTTCTTATCTCCGTGAGGGTTAAATCATTTTTAAAGGATGGGGAACTGGCCTCCGGATGGAATCTTTTTTCGCTTTCCTTTCTCCTTCTGTTTGTGGCGCAACTTCTTAGCCTATCGTTGAGCGTTGGTCTTTTAAATATCTCCCCCCATATAATCTCCTCACTCCGTCTTTTGTTCGTCCTCTCCCTGGCTTCAGGCATTTATTTTATGAAAAAAGTATTGAGCTAATTTTGAGCTTCTTGGTTCAATTCCCTTTGGGGCTTTCCGATTTATCCCAAGCATAGAAATTCAGAGGACTTAGCCCCATTTTTTAAACTTCCAAAAGTTAAGAAATCAAATTTGTCTGTCGATAAACTTATTAGTTAAATCTTAAGGGTCTCCGGATTTGTCTTAAAGCACCCACTCTGGAGAGTTGTATTTTTGGCACATATGAATGTTTGTAGCAATTTTTGGTTTTCAGAGTGAGGCGTAGCTTAAACTGAGAGGATTTATGCAACTGAGTGCACAGATAGATGAAAGAATCCAAAAATGTGAAGAGGTTCTTTCTCACAATCCTGAATCCCTGATTTTTGCGGCTTTATCAGATGCCTATCGCAGGAAGGGGGACTTAGCCAAGGCATTTCATGTCTGCAATCAGGGATTGAAACTTCATCCCGATTATGGTCCTGGGCATCTGGTTATTGCAAAGATCAACCTGGAAAGAGGAATGTATTCCGAGGCGGAAAAGGAGCTTGCCTTAGCAGTCCAGGCAGATGGAAGAACAAAAGCCACGGAGCTTCTTCTGACTCAGATTCTCATGAAGAAAGGTCAAGTAGAAGATGCCAAAAAGATTTTGGAGAAGCTCAAAATCACTGATCCGGAAAGTCAGGTAATTGACGAACTTTTGAAGAGTATAAAGAAACAAATAGATTCAGATAAACCCGACTACGATGTGATGGCGATGCAGGAATGCTGGCAGTTAGAGAAGGTGGTGGACCTTAAAGACGGGGTGCATTATTTGAAATCCCTGCCAGGGGTGATGGGAGCATTGGTGGTGGGAACAGATGGGTTGGTACTGGAAAGCAAGCTGAACCCCAGTTACAAAGAGGAGATAATCGGGGCAATCGCCGCCGGCGTCACCCAATGTGTGAAAGATGGGATTTGGGGCATAGGGTTTGGAGAATATGAACGGATATTGATAGAGGCAGAAAACCTTGCGTTTTGGATAATGAGATTTAATCAACAGACTTTTGTGTTATGTTATGCCCCGGAGGCAAATCTGGGAGCTTTGAGGATAAGAGTGAGTGAGCTTTTGGAACACCTCTCAAAAAACTTTAAGTAAAAGGGAGGTAGGGTGAATTCTGATTACAGAGGGGAGATAAGGGGAGTTTTATTGGTCTCCCTTTTTATCATGGTAGTCCCGCTGTTATTTTTCCCCAAGGATTTCGGGCTGAAGTTGGATTGGTCGGTTTATTTGCTTCTCTCACTTGAGCTGTGCTGGTATATGCTGATCCTGTTTTTCATGTTCTCCAGAGTATCCGCCTTAAAGGTGTTTCTATGTGCCCTGGTGACTTTAGGCTACCGAATCGGCATGGGTATTGGTTTTGGTATCCTTCTTCTGATTATGTTCTCTCTGCCTTTGTCCTCCTCCCTACAACTGGGGATCCACCAGTATTTGCCAGCTTTTCTTCTTCAGGCTTTGATGTCTCCCTTTGCGCTCAAATCATTTTTTGAAGTTCCTATGGGAAAAACAAAAAGATCCAAAAAAACGCCCATGAAGTATGAACGAAGGGTTCTGGAGCCCCTTCCTTCCTCTTTTGTTTCTGAAACATCAAAAGAGAAGCTGGGAGGCAAAAGAGAAATTCCCCAACAAAAGAAGATTGAGGTGGCAGGAAAAGTTAGCTTTGAAAGCGTTCTACATTACCTAAGAGAGTATGCCGGGGTGAAGGCGGCTATTTTAGTGGATCAGGAGGGGTTGGTGGTAGCGTATGATTCTTTATCCGATTTCGATGCCGAAGAGGTTGCTCCTTTCGCCCGAAGCTTGAAGGAGGCAAACGATAAGATACTTCACAAAATAGGGGAGAAGGCTTCTGAACGAATCGGAATTTATACCCCGGATGTGTGGGTGAACTTAAACCAGATAGGAGGGGTCACCTTGGTGGTGCTGTCCGATCGCCACACGGACGAGTTGCTTTCGGTTCGAATATTACAATCCATGGGAATGATAAAAAAGATTTTTGCCCAGAGGTATCAGCAAAATATCCTAAAAGTTGTGGAGGCGTGATATGTATAAGATATTGGAGGAGTTGAACAAAACTACCGGGATCAACGGCAGTATGATAGTAGGACAGGACGGCATCGTGATCGCCGCTGATTTAAATTCCCAGCTTCAGGGTGAGGCAGTGGGGGCTTTAGCCGCTTCCATCGTCAACACGGCCAAGAAATCGATGGAACGCCTTTCCCATGAGGATGTGAAACAGGTAACCGTAGAGGCCAGCAATGGCAAGTTGTTTTTGACCGATGTGGGAATAGGCATCTTGGCGGTTACCTCGGAGCCTCAGGTAAATGTAGGAATGGTTCGACTGGAGATAAAAAATGCAGCGGAAAAGATAAAGCTTGCCCAAAAGTCGGTTAAGACAAACTGAAGTTGCACATGGAGACGTAAGATGGCATCTATAAACTATGCCTTTAAGGAGATATCGTGTAAGATAGTCTTTTATGGTCCCGGACTTTCCGGTAAAACCACCAACCTCCAATATGTTCATCAAAAGATTCCACCGCAAACCAGAGGAGAGCTAATCTCTTTAGCTACCGACCAGGATAGAACCCTTTATTTTGATTTTCTTCCGGTGGACATTGGCAAAATACATGGGTTCTCCACTAAATTTCAACTTTACACCGTCCCGGGGCAGGTCTATTACAATGCCACCCGGAAGCTGGTATTAAGAGGGGTGGATGGTTTAGTCTTTGTGGCAGATTCCCAAAAATGCAAGATGGATGAAAACATAGAAAGCTCCCAGAATCTGGTGGAGAATTTGTCAGAATACGGATACAACTTAGACAAGATTCCTTTAGTGTTTCAATATAATAAAAGAGACCTTCCTGACATCAGTTCGGTGGAGGAGCTGGAGGAAGTATTGAATTCCAAGAAGCTTCCTTGCTTCGAAGCCATTGCCACCAAGGGTGTAGGGGTGTTTGATACTTTGAAGTGTATCAGCAAATTGGTCCTGAATCAAGCCAAGCGTAAACAGCTCTTCCCGGAAAGGGAGATTAAAGCCGAGGAAGTTGAAAAAGCGCCAGCTGAGCTGGACCTCTCACAGATACCGCAACGTGAGCGAATAAAAGCAGCCGCTGGCTCCTCAACTCCGGTTGAGAGTTCAACCCAACCGCCGGTGACCACCATACCTCAAAAAGAACCTGAGCCTTTGTCAGAGAAGATGATTCCAAGGCCACAGGAGACTCAGCAGGAAACAAGATCTGAAATCGAGCTGGATGTGGGAGAAATCGCAGAGGAAGAAAAAGTGAAGATGGATCAGACTCGCCTCAGGGAAAGCTCCACCATAATAAGCTGGTCTGCTGGCAAATCCGGCAAAAAGGCTGAGTCTGAAGGATTCTTTTTATTACGCTTTTTGAACAAACTTTTAAAAAGATAGAGCGGAGGTGCAAAATTGAGCCAGGGGGATTTGGTAATTTACGAAGAGCAAATCGAAAAGATAGAGAAAACTTTAGGCAGGTTAATCAAAAATGCACAGGCCAGGTGTGTTCTCATGGTGGATAAAGATGGGCATTTGATCACTCGACAGGGTTTCACTCAATCATTGGACACCACTGCCTTAGCGGCGCTTTTAGCTGGGAGCTTTGCCTCCACCCAAGAGATCGCACGTCTTTTGGGAGAGCCAGAGTTTTCCATTCTTTTCCATCAGGGCAAAAAGGATCATATTCATATCACTCTGGTGGGGGAAAGGACCATTCTGGCGATTATCTTTGACGATCGAACCACCCTCGGCATGGTTCGGCTCTATGCTAAGGAGGCTTGTGAGAATCTGGAAAAGATTCTGTCTTTTGCCAATCAAAAGATATCTCAAACTGAAGGGGAGAAAAAAACAGACTTAGATTCTGAGTTGTCGGCTTCTATAGAAAGTAAGCTGGATGATATCTTTTCCGAGCCATCATGAAACTAAAGAAGGCAACACTCCCCAAAAGTTTATCTGTGGGTTGGGCATGGAAAGTGCAAACATGTTTGAGGTATGATGAAAAAAAGTAGTTTTGTTTTGCGGATTTACCTTCATTGAGCTTTAGAATTTTCAGGTGAACGTTATGTCACGTGAATTAGGAGACATGCTGGTTAAGACGGGCAAGATATCGGAGGAACAACTTGCCCGAGCTTTAGATCTGCAAAAAAACAGCGAAGAAAAATTGGGGGATATTCTGATTAAGATGGGGGCGCTCTCCAAAGAGGAGGAGCTTTCGGAGTTTATCGGAAAGCAGTTGAACGTCGGCGCTCTGAGGCTATCTGACATCGAGCTAAATCCAGAGGTGGTGAAAATGATTCCCCCGGACATTGCCAGAAAGTTCAACGTTATCCCGGTCAGCAAAATAGGAAAGACTCTGATAGTGGCCATTTCTGATCCTAATAACATCTATGTTTTAGATGCCATCAAGTTCATCACCAGATGTTCGGTTCAGCCGGTTATCAGCCCGGAGAAGACCATCCAGAAAGCGATAGACGCCCATTACCAGGATACCGGAGGAATCGATCAGATACTTAAGGGCCTGAAAGAGGAGGACCTGGAGGTGATTGAGGAGAGTAAAGAGGTTCCCACCGAGCAGGACTTAAGATCCCAGGTGCAGGACAAACCTTTAGTCAAGCTGGTGGATTCTGTCATTGGCGATGCCATTCGAAGAGAATGTTCAGACATTCACATAGAAACCTATGAAAAAAGAATAAGGGTGAGATCCAGATCAGATGGAAGCCTGCACGAGATGTCTCCCATTCCTTTTAAATATCGTGCCGCCATAGTCTCTCGAATAAAGATAATGGCGGATTTAGACATCTCTGAAAGGAGATTGCCTCAGGATGGGAGGATAAAGGTGAAATTTGGCGAACGTGCGGTGGATCTAAGGGTATCTATTCTTCCCACCATATTTGGAGAGAAGGTGGTTATGCGAATTCTGGATCCGAAGACCGTCAACGTGGATTTAACCAAATTAGGTTTCTCAGAATGCTCTCTTAAGGAGTTCGAAAAAACCATCCACCTTCCCTACGGCATGATTCTGGTAACCGGTCCCACCGGCAGTGGAAAGACCACCACCCTCTATTCTGCCTTAAAACAGATTAACACCACGAACATCAATATCATGACCGCCGAGGACCCGGTGGAGTTTAATTTCGACGGAATAAATCAGGTGGCAGTGAAAACTGAGATCGGATTGACATTTGCCGCGGCCTTAAGGTCGTTTTTGAGGCAGGACCCGGATGTAATCATGGTGGGAGAGATCAGAGACAGCGAGACCGCAGAGATTGCGGTGAGAGCCGCATTAACCGGACATTTAGTCTTCTCCACTCTGCATACCAACGATGCCCCCAGCACCATTGACCGACTGATCGATATGGGTATTCCCAACTATCTGGTGGCTTCCTGCGTCAGGTTGGTTATGGCTCAAAGAATGGTGCGTAAGATCTGCCCCAATTGTAAGCGGGAGGTTCAGATTCCCTTAGAGACTCTTCACATGCTGGGACTTGCCGACAACGAAATCAAGGGTCTCAAAGTTTATGAAGGGAAGGGTTGTGCAGAATGCAGTAATACCGGCTATTCAGGGAGAACCGGTATTTTTGAGGTTATGCCCATGAGTCCTACAATTGAAAGGATGATACTCTCCAAAGCCTCCAGTGTGGAGGTAAGGCAACAGGCTATAACCGAAGGCATGCTCACTTTAAGAATTGCCGCTCTGGAAAAGTTAAAGCAAGGCATCACCACTTTAGGAGAGGTTTTAGCAGTAACTACATGAGACATCAGAAAGATCAAATGGCTAAGAAGGGAAAGAAGAACTGACTTAAGAATCAACCTCCTGAGTCGATAATATATAAAGGAAGTTTTTACCTTAAAATTTGAGATAAAAAAAACAGGAACAAAAGATGGTCACCTTACGAGAACTTCTGGTATTAATGGTGGAGAGAAAGGCTTCCGATCTTCATCTCACCGTCGGTTCGCCACCTCAACTTAGAATAGATGGAAAGCTGGTTAAGACAGATTTTGATCTTTTGGCCGTGGAGGAGACCAAAAAGCTGGCTTACAGCATAATGAATGAAAAGCAGAAACAAAAATTTGAGGAGAAAAGCGAACTTGATCTTTCCTTCGGGATTGAAAACTTAAGCAGATTCAGGTGTAATGTCTTCATGCAAAGGGGAAATGTGGCGGTAGCTTTAAGACAGATTCCTTTCCACATCCCTAGTTTCGAGGAGTTGGGTATACCCAGGGTGGTAACCGAACTGGCTGATTTGCCCCGGGGTTTGGTGTTGGTGACCGGACCCACGGGAAGCGGAAAATCCACCAGCTTAGCCGCCCTGATCAACAAGATAAATCAGGAAAGATACTGTCACATTCTGACAGTGGAGGATCCCATCGAGTATCTTCACAGGCACATTTGTTCGTTGATCAACCAACGGGAGGTTTACGCCGACACCCAATCCTTTGCCAGCGCCTTGAAATATGCTCTAAGAGAAGACCCGGACGTGGTTTTGGTGGGAGAGATGAGGGATTTGGAAACCATGGAAGCCACCTTGAACATCTCCGAGACCGGACACTTGGCCTTTGCCACCCTGCATACCAACTCCTGTGCCGAGTCGATCAACAGAATCGTCGACGTCTTTCCTACAAATCAGCAGGAGCAGGTTCGGGTTACCGTCTCCTTCGTTTTGCAAGCAGTGATAAGTCAGCAGTTGATCCCGAAAATAGGGGGAGGAAGGGTGCTGGCCCTGGAGATCATGATCTGCACGCCGGCCATTAGGGCTTTGATCCGGGATGACAAGATTCATCAGATCTACAGCCTGATGCAGGCGGGACAAAAGTATGGCATGAGGACTATGAATCAATCTTTAGCTGAGCTTTATCTGAAACATAAAATCACCCTGGGTGACGCCATGGGAAGAAGCTCAAATATGCAGGAACTGAATGAACTCTTAGCCAGAAGATCTGAGATAAGTCGGCGACAGCATACAGTCAGAGCATAGTTGGCAGAGGTGAAATTAAGAAAAACTCAAAAAGAACAAAACTCTTCCAAAACTCAGACATCTTGTTTTAAGGTCCAAATGATACTTTAGTTTAAATACTTCCACTTCAGAGGGACAGTATCTGAGAGAAGGAGGTTAAATTGCCAGTTTTCACCTATAAAGGAAAAACATTAGGCGGAACTCAAGTTGCTGGTGAGTTGAAGGTTAAAAACAGGGCAGAGTTGGAAAGGATTCTGCGGAGCAAAAAGATTTTAGTCTCTCAGGTTTCTACCAAACCTTCTCAAATTAGCATAAGAATCGGCACAGGAATAAAGAAGGTGCATATCTCCCGATTCACCCGCCAGTTTGCCACCATGATCGGGGCTGGACTCCCCATGGTCCAGTGTCTGGAGATATTATCCCAGCAGATGGAATCAGCAGAGCTGAGAAGGATCGTCAGCGATATAAAGGAAAGCGTGCAGACAGGTACCACCCTGGCAGAAGCTCTGGCAAGACACAAAAAGGTCTTCGATGATCTTTATGTCAACATGGTGGAAGCAGGTGAGATAGGAGGAGCTTTAGACACCATCCTGGTCAGATTGGCCATTTACAGGGAAAAGGCGGATGCTCTGACACGTAAGGTCAAAGGAGCCTTAATCTATCCGGCAGTGGTGATGACAGTAGCTATCGGAGTCACCTTCATCATGTTGACTTACATAGTCCCCATCTTCGCCAAGATGTTTGCTGGCCTGGGAGCGGAGCTACCTGCACCCACCCAGTTCATCCTCTCATTAAGTGCGTTCATTCGAGGCAACATCTTAACCGGGGTGATTTTGCTAATACTTTTGATCGTCGCATATAAATTTTATTCCAAGACCGACAAGGGCAGACTCAATATCGACCGTCTAAAGTTACGAATTCCACTTATCGGAGATTTAATCAGAAAAAGCGCCATTTCAAGATTTTCGCGCACATTGGGAACCTTGATCTCCTCGGGAGTTCCCATTCTGGATGCGCTGGACATCACCGCCCGCACATCAGGCAATCGGGTGATACATGATGCCATAAAAAAATCAGTCCTCTCCATAGCAGAAGGAGAGACCATAACCCAGCCTTTGAAGCAATGTGGGGTCTTTCCTCCCATGGTTACTCAGATGATCGCAGTGGGAGAAAAGACCGGAGGGTTAGATGAGATGCTTTCCAAGATCGCTGATTTCTATGATGAGGAGGTGGATGCCGCGGTAGCGGCTTTAACCTCCGTCATCGAACCGGTAATCATAGTCTTCATGGGAGTGGTAATTGGAGGAATTTTGATAGCCATGTACCTTCCCATGTTCGATATCATAGGAAAGATATAGTAAACTTAATCTGATTGAGTTGACTGTCTTCACAAGATATATTTTTAACTTAACCATACACCACTGCGTTTTTTGGCAGTGGTGTAAATTTTTAGCCTTTCTTAGTTTTGAAATCTGAGATTGTAGAGCTTACACTTTTTAATTACAAAATAAAGCGGGGCGGGTAAGGCGATCGGATCAAAACCACACCTTACTTCCCTTCGGTCCATGGAGCGAAAAAAGTAATGTGAAAAAAACATTGTAGTTTTGCTTTCTGATAAGACTTATTAAGGAGAGCATATAATTGTTTACATCCCCCCTTTAGAAAAAGGGGGGAAGGGGGGATTCGTATGAATGCATACGCATTTGAAACTTGAAAAATCCCCCTTTGCTAAAGGGGGATGCGTATGCATTCATACGAATTTCAAGTCAAGCCCAAAACAGGTGGGGGAGAAAAAATCAATGCGAAGCATTCATAC
>Ga0315547_1000332_pt1 | contig 49616 bp, 41 predicted proteins | sample SalMarSW160240MG_2_FD_202542 | JGI IMG/M metagenome (GOLD analysis project Ga0315547, IMG submission 202542) | Salt marsh sediment microbial communities from the Plum Island Ecosystem LTER, Massachusetts, United States - Salt Marsh Sediment SW1601-240 ...
GTTCTTAAAACGCTTAGTGCATCACCGAAACCTACAGGATTAGTAGCCATATCAAGCTTGTTCAATACTACGGATTTTTTCTTATCCCCGGCTTCAAATGTGCCGGCATAAACAACAATTTCTTTCAACTCAACATCATTTTCGGGAAGAATAATTAATAGCTCAATAGTGTCATTCTGAAGTTTAACTGGCTCTTCATGCGTTTTATAACCGATGCAACTCACTACCATTGTCATGTCGCCTGTCAGATCAGTCGATAATAGAAAATTACCCTGTTCATCGGAATTTGTCCCTTCGATTGTTCCTTTGAAATAGATATTTGCCCCGATAACTGGCTGGTTTTTACCGGTCTGTATGGTTCCTTTTAGAGTTGTCTGGCAGAGTAAGCTGCTAAGCTGTAAAACCAAAAAGATGGATGTTATGATAAATTTTGTCATTGATTATATTTTTTCAATGCAAATTTTATCCACCTGCTGTTTCCTGCAAAATAAAAGTCACCGACCGGTCAAAAATGAAAGATGAAATGCAATGGAGGCGGATGAATAGAAGAGGGGGCAGTGACTGGCGGCTGGCAGCCGGCAACCGGTTTAACTCTGTGAAAACTCCCCCGAGGCTTCGCTCGGGGCAAACGTGAAATTCCGTGCAACTCCGTGGTAAACTCCATTTCAGATATTAATGCATAAAAATTATTTCTATTTTTTGGGATTCATGTAATCCTGCAAATCATTTATTGTTAATCACATTGTTCTGAGATTGTTTTTAATAATAAACAATGGAACGGGATCAACATGGGATTAAAGAATTACAGGCCGTGTTAGATTTTTTCCTGACCATATCTCATGGCCTCCAGAGGATCTGATTTTATTGCATGTAAATGCGAAGACAAACCGGAACCGGAGCGCAGCGACAGACAGTCCACCAGCGTGCGATATCAGCTCACTGCGAAAACACGTCTTAGTTTACTGGTTGCCACACTTACATAAACTTCTCCCTCTTCTGAAGGTTGAGGAGTGCAGCAAGTAAAAACAGGATTATACCGGTAATAAGTATTATCCGGTTTTTCAGGGTAATAACAGCCCATGTAGCTTCATTTATGTCATACGGTGTATCGTAGGGATTCAGAAAGACATTCCACTGACTTTTCCGCAGAGGTTCGGACAGGATCAGAAAAAATAATCCGAATATTATCATTACAACAGCCGTTCCGTTACCGTTTCTGATCATAGTGGACAGCATAAAGGCCATCATACCAAGAAAAATGACCGGGATCATCACCTGGGCTGTAACATTTACAACAGAGAATTTTACTATCAAAACAGAGGCCAAAAATGTAAAGCCGAGCATTATAATAAATGCAATCACAAAGATCATTACAATCCGTACAAGCCAGACCTTGTATCTGTAATTGGGAATGCCAAACAATATTTCGATAGTTCGTGAGTCCTGATCGTTCTGAACACCAAAAACCGAAGGGTAAAAAACAAGCAGAATCCCTGAAAAAATAAATACTCCGTAAAGATGCTGCATACGAGATACGTCTTCCGTAAAGACGTATATAACAGACAAACCAAGGTAAAAAAGTACCGATCCTGCGAGAAACCATATGAACTTATTGGCAAAAATAATCCTGAGATTATAATTGATCATCCTGTAAACAAGGTTAAAAAAGCTGAATAAATCATTGATTTTCATCGGAATTGTTATTATCTTTATTTAACAGGTTCTGATTATTTTTCTTTCTCAGAAGCCACAGGTAAGCATCTTCAAGATTCGGAGTTGCTTCAACAGCACCTTCCCACGGGGAGAACTCTGATATTACCCGCACCCTTATATTTTCTCCTTCCGACATATGATGCACTACCAGATGTTTTTCGACTATTTCTCCAAAGTCTTTTGCCGCGACATTAACCTGCCATACATGTCCTTCTGCCTCTTTTGCCATATCTATCGGCTTGCCAAGATATCTTACTATACCTTTGTTCAGGACAGCAACCTGTCTGCATGAGCTTGATATATCTTCTATTATATGGGTTGAGAATATGACAACCCGTTCGCGGCTCAGCTCAACCAGCAGGTTCCGGAACCTGATGCGTTCCCTTGGATCAAGACCGGCTGTTGGTTCATCAACAACCAGTATCCTGGGCAGATGGAGCAGTATTTGTGCTATCCCCATCCTCTGTTTCATACCTCCTGAATATGAGCCTATTTTTTCGTGCCGGTGTTCTGCCATATGAACGGCGTTAAGGACGTAAGTTACCCTTTCTTCACGTACTGCAGGATCAATGATATTCTTAAGGATGGCGAGATAATGAAGATATTCATGGGCTGTCATGTTTTCATAACTTCCGAATTCCTGCGGCAGATAACCTATAAGACCCTGAAGTTCTTCCCTTTTCACCTGTGTGTCGAGTTCGTTGATCCAGACTTTACCATAGCTCTGCTCCAGTATGCCGCATATTATTCTCATGAGAGTTGTTTTTCCCGCACCGTTCGGTCCTAGGAGCCCGAACATACCACTGCCAATATTAAGGGAAACACAACTGAGAGCTTTAAATGGTTTCTTCTTTTTACCTATGAGGGGAACTGCTGCTACTATTCTATAGATGGTTTTCCTTAGTCCTTTGAATTTTCCTTCCAGCCGGTAGATATCTATATTCTCTGTACTTAGCTTTATTCCTGTTTTATAAATGAATAAACCTGTAAACCAGATCAATCCAAGAAAGAGAACAACAGCAAGGTTCTCCCACTTCAGCTGGAACCAGATGAGGTTTAGCAAAGGGATAATCCAGAAGACCATAAAGTCGAATAGTGGGATAGATTTTTTCAATAGTCTCCTCTTCCCGCCGGAGGTCATACTGGTAAACAGTTCCCTGAAGGAGGTCCAGATACCGGAAAGAAAGAACCATGTCCCAATGCTGAAAAGAAAGATCCAGAATCCTTTTTGAAGAAAGAAGTAGGTAAAGTAGACAATAAATGCGAAAAGTGGGAGTTGCCATGCAAGATTGTCCATGTCTTTCCACGACTCATATTGTTTATCGAGCCCCAGCCTTTTTCTTATCCTGGCGCCGGCTTTCCACTCCCTTGCCCAGCGGTTATCCCGGTCGTATATCTTGACCAGGCTTTGGATTCGTATGTTTACAGGTTCATCAGGGGAAATAACTGTTTCTCTGGCTTTCCTCAGGCTGTTAATCACAAACCAGGTGCCTGCAGGAACAATTATGATTGCCAGGATTGTTGTGATCAGCTTCCAGATGAACTTATCAATATAACTGTAAATCAAGAATATTAACAAAGAAAAAATCAGGAGCTGGATGATTTTGTTTTTCCAGTCGAGTGAATAAAACCAATTGATAGCGTTTTCCAGTCCGGAATAGAAAGTCGGGATGAAAATCAGAGTCAGGAGGGTACTGAGGGATAAACCTCCGATTACGGTTATGGCGAATGAAGCTCCTATAGCGGAAACATACTCGGCCTGTCCCATGGCAAGAGGTATAAGTGCGATTGCCGTTGTTGCAGCAGTGATCAGTATAGGACGTAACCTTGCAACTCCTGCACTCATAAGTGCTCTGTGCCGGCGGTTACCTCTCTTCCTTAAAATGTTGGTATAATCAATTAAGATTATTCCATTATTTACCACAATACCGAGCAGGATCAGAAAACCAGTAAGAGTATTGGCATTCAACAGTGAGTTGCCGGTAAGAATAAGGGCGATCAGCGATCCCAGAGCAGCCAGCGGAATACTGAACAATATAACAAAAGGTGTTGCCAGTGATTCGAATACCGCAGCAAGAATCATATAGATCAAAAGAAAGGAGATTCCAATAAGTATATAGAACTCCCTGAGCTGATTTTCTTCGTGGATAACTTCCACGGCAATGCCGGCGGGAATATTCAGGTCTGCAATTACAGACTCCAGTTCAACTCTTGCACCCTCAAGAAGATTTTTGGAAGATTTAATCTCATCGGTAAAATTGTAAGTTACCGTTATCTTTTTTCCCTGGTTTTCCCTGTGAATATTGCCCATTCCATAAGAGAAAATAATATCGGCAAGTTCCTGCATCTCCATTAAAGATCCACTGCTTCCGCTTACCTCCAGACGTTTCAGGTCATCAATGGTCTTATCAGGATTCTCATTTATTGCACCGGGTTCCTCAGCATATTTGATAATGATATCATAGTTCTCGGTGCCCTGTTTGAATGTCGCTCCGGATGAATATTCCCTGCCGAAAGTTGAAAGAGCTGATGCTAAATTAGTAAGAGTGAAGTTATTCCTGCTTAAATAGTCCATATCGAAAAGAAGATGAACTTCGGGTCGGTTATCCTGAACATTTATCCTGACATTGTCTATGCTTGAAAGTTCATCTACATACGATTCAATGTCATCGGCCAGGTTTTTCATCTGTTCAAAATTCTCTCCTTTAATAATTACACTCTCGTGTTGGGATCCGATTCCCAGGAGATTCATAAAATCTGATCCCGGATTATAAGTATCACCTCCTGCTCCGCTTGTGAAACCTCCGCCTGATGATGGTTCATCCATACTGATTTCTGCAGATGAGACATTTTTTGCCTTTTCAGAGATGTTATTTTTTATTTCAGGAAGTGAACGTTTACTTGTTTTATCCCATTCTTTTGAAAGATTAATTGTAACTGTAGCTCTCTCCTCCTCAATGCGGCTTATGATATCTTCTTTCTCCGGAATATCGGCAAGTCGTGATTCAATTTCGGCAACAACAGCATCGGTTTTTTCAAGTGTCGATCCTTCCGACATTGTTACTGAGATTCTGAAATTTGGAGCTTCAATCTCCTGACTTGTGTTGATACTTAAAGTAAGGCTGATAAGCAAAGCAGCAAAAAAGATAACAAGCGTCCCGATAATTGTTGCTGCAGGGTGTCTCATACTTGCCTTTAATAAAAGGTGATATGTCTGGATGAGTCTGTTGTGAATAGAGAGTTTCTTATATATTTCAGAATTACTGTATGATGGTCGTGACAGAAGAAACCCTGTTGCCATGGGAATGAAGAGCAAAGCTACCGTCAGCGAAACCAGCAAAGTAGAGATAATGGATACACCAATATTCTTTCCAATTATTTTTATCATGAAATTGGAGGAGAAGATGAAAGGAAGAAAGACTATTATAGTTGTAAGAGTTGCTGCAAATATTGCTTTCCGTACCTCGCTGTTTCCCAGTTTGACTGCTGTTTCAGGATCTTTTCCCAGACCTGCATGACGGTAAGTATTTTCAAGCACAACAACCGAGTTATCAACCAGCATACCAATGGCAAGCGCCATACCAACAAGTGTCAGGCTGTTGATTGAGACGTCATAGGCATAGAAAAAATTGAAGGCTGTGAAGACAGATATTGGAATAGTGACGGCAACAATTGTCACAAGACGGATATTGCGAAGAAAGAACCAGAGTATCAGGATCGCAAGCAGACCACCTGTTATTGCAAGGTTAATAATTTGATTTATATTGTTCTCCATGATCTCGGCACTATTACTCTGAACAACAATCTCCACTCCTGATGATGCAAGATTTTTATTCAGAGTATTAACCAGATCAACAGCACTGTGCGAAAGGTTAATCAGGTTAGCCTGATTATCATTTACCAGAGTCATCGTTACAGCATCCAGACCATTTACTCTGCTGAAAGAGCTTTCTTCCTTCACTCCGAAGAAGATCTCAGCTACATCCTTTAACAGTACCGGTCCTTCCTGGCTGACAATTATGTTACCGATCTCTTTAACATCAGTGTATTCAGAAGAGACATTAACGAACAATTCATTCGCTCCGTCAACCACTTTTCCGACAAATGTCTTATTCCTTCCATTATTATTAAGTAGATTTCTTACCTGGCCCATTGAGATACCAAATGCTTTGCAGGCCTTCTCATTGAGACGTACCTCAATTGAGTTTTCCTGTCCCCCGTACACCTGAACTCCTGCAATCCCATCAATATTTTCAAATTCAGGCTTGATCTCCCTGTCGGCAATATTCCGTATTCTGTCGATTCCTCCTTCACCTCTTACCTGCAATTCCATAAACTGGTTAGTAAGCTGTTCGAGGTCAATCTTTATAACACTAATAAAAAACTCCTCGGGTATTGAGTTCCTGATAATATCAATTTTTTCCTGAAGTTTCAGATTGGCATATTTCAGATCAGCATTCTGGCTGTAATAAATCATTATAGTTCCTGTCCGCGAAGAAATATTTGATTCAATTTTTTCTATGTCCTCAAGCATTCCTATTGCACCTTCAATCGGAATAACAGCCTGGTTTTCGATATATGACGGATCCATTTCAAGGGGAGTGGCAATCTGTACTATCAACGTGGGAAGCTGGGCGTTAGGGAAAAGTTCAACAGGTAATTTCCGGTACGATACATATCCGAGCAATGTAAGCCCCAGGAAGAGCATACTGATAAGGATCTTTCTCTTTAAAATAAAATTCATCTTTGTTTTGTAAGATAATTATCAAAACTGCCCGGCAGTTTGTTTTTTACCTGTCAACAAATTACTAAAGCTGTCGAGTACCCAGTAAACACATGGTATTACTACAAGTGTAAGCAGTGTTGAAGAGATCAGTCCTCCAATAACTGCCATTGCCATTGGGGATCTCAGGGATGCACTTTCTCCAAATCCGACTGTTAATGGCAGAAGAGCCAGTATTGTTGTAAGGCTCGTCATTAATATTGGTCTTATCCTCTGGGATCCAGCGAGCACTATTGCTTCTTTTTTATTATAGCCGCCTTCCCTGAGCTGATTTATACGGTCAATCAGAATAATGGCATTGTTTACAGCAATACCCCCAAGCATTATTATCCCTATATAGGCCATCATATTCAGGGATTTTCCGAAAATGAGGAAGGTCAGAATAGTTCCGACTCCTGCCAGTGGAATTGTAAGCATGATTATAAATGGCTGGATAACAGACTCAAATTGTGAGGCCAGCACCATAAAAACAAGAATTATCGAGAGTATAAGTGCGAAAGAAAGATCTGACATGGATTCTTTCCTCTTTAGCTCTTCCCCTGTAAATTCAAGCTTATAATCTGCAGGCAGTATTATCGGGTTCAATGATGATTCAGCCTCCTTCACAACTTTGTCGAATGCCATGTCTGCGTTTACCATAGCATATATATAGCATGTCCGGGTCTGATTCCTTCTTGTTATTTCTCTCGGGCTTGTAACAGTTTTAACATCAGCAAGTTCGCTGAGCGGCACTTTAACGTCCCCTGCTGTAATCATCAGATCATTAAGCTGTTGGAGTGTAATATCTCCCAGTTTGATGGTGATATCCTTCATCTCACCATCTTTTTCAAAACTTCCGGCCGGAGAACCAGTCAAATAGCTTCTTATCTGATTTATTAAATTTTCGACTGTTACATTATAATAACTTGTTTTAAAACGGTCGATTGCCACTTCAACCTCCGGATTTCCTTCATCAAGCGATGTAGTAATGTTATATAATCCCTGATTTTCAGACAATATGGCTTTAGATTCGTTCAGAATCCGTTCTAGCTCATTATAATCGTTTCCGGAGATCTCAAGAATAAACGGAGATTCTGTTGTTCCCAGAGCAGATTGAAGGGAGGTTTCCTGTCTCGAAAAACTGACCTCAAGATCAGGTATGTTTTTCAGGTAGTTTTCAATAACTGTTATTGCATCAGAAGTGGTTTCAGCAAACTGGTCGTGAAGTAAAATCCTTAATGAAGCTCTGTTTTCTCCTTCAAGTACTGATGACTGATCTGATACAGAGGTATTGATTTCACCGGCCTGAGCATAGATCATTTTTATTTTATCCGGAAGAAGTTCCCTGATTATAGTTTCTGTTTTTGCAGCAGTACTCTGAGTTCTCTCAAGACTTGTTCCAACCGGCAATTCAAGTAAAACTGTGAATTCGGCCGACTCTGATCTGGGCATGAATTCACTTCCGAGTCTTGGGATGAGAAGTCCGGTAACAGCTAATAATATGACAGAAAAGACAATTACAGGTACCCTTTTTTCAATAATTCTTTCAAGCAATGATTTATACCAGTCAAAGTGAACCGGTGCTGAGATCTTTTCCAGTGTTTTCTTTTCAGGGAAAAGTGTTGATACCAGCATTGGGATGATTAACAGAGCCACAAACAGGGACGAAAAGAGAGAAAATGCCACGGTCCATGCCTGGTCTTTGAACATTTCTCCTGAAGCACCGTGAAGATACACAATGGGAAGAAAGACAACAATTGTTGTAATGGTCGATGCTGTTATTGCAGCTCCGACCTGTCCGGTTCCTTTTATAACCGCTTCTTTTAAAGAGAGGCCTTCCTCATGATTCCTGATTATGTTCTCAAGAACCACAATTGCATTGTCAACCAGCATACCTGCTCCCAGAGCAAGTCCTCCAAGAGTCATTATATTGATTGTGAGGTTATTGAAATACATCAGGTTAAATGTTGCGATTATCGATACAGGTATTGCAATACTTATAACCAGTGTGGTTCCTAACCTCCTCAGGAATATGTACAGGATAAACACTGCAAGGAATATTCCGATAATCAGAGTATTCTGAACCTCAGTGATTGCATTATGAATATAATTGCCCTGATCCTGTACCTTTATGAATTCGTAGCCGGGTAATGCTTTACCAAGACTGGTTATTGCCTCGTCGAGATTTTTAACTGCCTCAACTGTATTGTATTTTGGTTCTTTGTAAACAGACAGTCCGATGCAACGTTCTCCATTTATTGTTACTATGTTTTCAGGATCCTTGTTCTCAAACTTTATTGTTGCGACGTCCCTCAGATAAACAGGCACTCTTTCAGATGATGAAGTGCCTGATGCATCCGGACTGACAGAAGATCCGGATGATACGGAGGGTTGTTTGAATCCGACTATTATATTTTCCAGGTCTGAAATATCCTCGAGTACACTCACCCCCTTTACCACATATTTAAGTCCCATGTCAACTATTGAACCACCGGAAACATTCCTGTTGTAATTATTTATCTGGGCAGCTATAATATCCGATGTAAGGCCATAAGATTCAAGGATATATTTGCTGGTCTCGATCAGCACTTCGCTTTCTTCTTTTCCGGTGAGTCGGACGTCGGCGACACCTTCAATTCTGATAAGCTCATTTCTTATATAGTTCTCTGCTATTCTTCTCAGTTCATCTAGATCACTTATACGATCGTTTTTTAATCCGACGATCATAACAGGTGCGGCGTTGGGATCATATTGAGTGATTGTAAAATCATCAAGATCAGAGTTCTGACTGAATGAATTAAGCTCTTTCTGCAGGTCAAGAAATGCTTCATCCATATCCTTGTTCCAGTCGTATTCAACGGTTATTGTAGCAGATCCTGCCTGTGAAACAGAAGAGACCTGAATAACGTCGCTCTGACGCATTGATAATGATTCGATCTGATCAACATAATTTTTTTCAATCTCTTCAGGAGGTTTCTCACCTGCTTTTAACTCAATATAGATCTTTGGATTATTAAGATCGGGGAAAAGGTCCGTACCAAGTTTACCGAACGAAATAAATCCCAGAAGAACAATACCGAGCATCAGCATAAGTACTGTAACCGGATAATTAACAGCAAAACGTGCAATCCTGTTCATGTCAGTTACTTAATGATTTTTACCTTTGATTTGTTACTTAGTGTTTCAAATCCGCTGGTTACAACGCGTTCGTTTTTCGTTAATCCTCTTATAATTTCAGCTTCAGTAACGTTTTCAAGACCGGTTTCAATTATTCTTTCAACAGCTATCCCTCTGTCGACAACAAAAACAGTCTTGCCTCTCTGCCTTGACAGAACAATATTTTTAGGTATTACAATAACCGAGTCTTTATGATTTGTGACAATATCGGCTTTGACAAACATACCGGGTCGCAGAAGATACTTTGAATTATCTATTGAAACAGTGCCCTTAAATGTTCTTGTATCAGCGTTAATTGCAGGAGAGATCTGTGTCAGCTTACCTATGATGGTATCTCCCGGAATTGTATAATTTGTAAGTTTTACAATCTGCTCCGGTTTAATTTCCGTGATATATTTTTCAGGAAGCTGTACATCCAAATACATTGTCAGGTAATCCATGATTTTTACAATAGCTGATCCTGTCTCCACCTGTGTTCCTCGGGTGTAATAGGCCAGATCAACTATTACCCCGTCTATAGGGGTAACTATTCTGGTTTTTTCAAGCTGAAGTCTCGAATTAATTACATTGGTTTTGGCATTCTCATAGTTAATGCCTGCAGTTTTCATCTCCTTCAGGGTTACTCCTCCTTTCTCATACAGCGATTCCTGTTTTCTCAGCTCGCTTTCCATGAGTTCCATGTTAAGCTGGTTGGTTTCGAGCTGGACTGAATTAACATATTCTTCATCTTCAAGGCGTGCTATCAGATCCCCGGCACGTACCTTATCGCCCATTTGCCATGTACTCCCTGTCCTGGGATTCTTTTCAAGAAAATAATCAGCGGTTATCTCTGCTTTAAGTTCAATCTCGCCTTTAGGGAATGCTGTACCGGTTGTATTTACAAATTTTTCAATTGACTTAAGCTTAATGTCTTTAACAGATACAGGAATTTCAACATCAGCAGTAAGATTCTGATCCTGATTTCTACAGCTTGTTATTGCTATCAGAGCAGATGCTAATAAGAGAAAGCTCTTTTTCATTTTATCTGGGTTTATTATTTGCTATTGTTATATATCCATTACCGGCGTAACCGGTTTATTATTCTCAAAGTCGTAAAGTGTCTGAATTTTAAGATTCAGAAGTTCCAGTTTGTAAGATATCAGGGAGTTGGTATAGGTAAGTTGTTGTTCTGAAAGCTGATTCTGATAGATATTCAGGTCCATACCTGTAAGGTCCCCGTTTTTGTACCTCTCCAGATTAAGATCATAAGTCAGTTGTGCATTTACTACTGACTGCCGTGCAATTTCAATCTGGTTCTGGAGATTTATAAGATTTCTGTAAACCTTTCTGATATCAAGTATTATATTATTCTGTTCTTCTTCGAGGCCAATATTTGCTGTTTCCATTGAAGCCTCAGTTGCTCTTATCCTGGACTTTCTTTCACCCCAGTCCCACAGAGGTATTGTCAGAGATAGAGAAATACTTTCATTGTCAGTTGGATTTGCATACACATCGCTAAACTTTTCATTATCACCAAAGAGACCTACAGAAAGGCCCAGGGAACCCTTAAATTCGTTCAGGGCTTTGGTCTGGATAAGATCAAACTGGGATGTTTCGATATTTATTTCCCTCTGCCGTAATTCCATTCTGTTTTTAAGTCCGTGGTCAATGGCAAATGAAATATCAACAGGCACAGTATCAACAGCAATGTTTGGTAAAACCATAAAATCTTCATAGAGACTCATCCCGATGAGAATTTTGAAATCATCCTTCGCATTTTCAAGAGAAACCTGTTTATTTTCGAAATCCGACTTTGTAGTTGCAAGGTTAAGCTCCGCTTGAAACATTTCCTCACGGGCAGATAAACCTGCATCAACCTTATTTTTGATCACCTCATAGCTTTGCTGCATATTCTGAAAAGCCTGGTTAGATATTTCCAGACTCTGTTGCTGCTGGTACACATAATAGAAGGCCTGCGCAACCTGTCTTTCGAGAGCCAGTAGTTGTATAGCATAGCTAAGCTGAGAGTTTTCGAGAGCCAACTGGAGCTCTTCCAGCTGCAGTTTGGTCCTGTTGTATGTAAATAAAGGCTGATCGAGGTTAAGAGAAAGATTATTGCTGAATCCTTTTGTTGTCTGATCGGTATATTCGCTGTATGAATCCTTGTATCCAAACCTGTTTACAAGTGATAATCTGGCATCGGTAAGTACTATTGGCTGAGATATTGTGAAAAGTCCAAAACTCTCTGTGGTCTTTGTAGAGTTCCATTTAGAGATAAGGTCGTTGAATGCCCGGATCTGACTATATTCAACCGGATTTACTGTTAATGAAAAGTTTGATTTCAGTGCAGCATTCTGTGCATTGAGATTCTCCTGGCTCCTTATGAGATTGAGTTTTGTCCTTTTTATTGTCGGACTGTTCGCCTCAGCAACACTTAACGCCTGTTCAAGTGTTAAACCCTGTTGGGAAAATCCTGATAAACTGATGGTAAACAATAGTAACAGTACAATAAATATCCTGATTTCATTACCAGATCGTTTCATATCCTTGCTATTTATTCTTAATTCTTATATCTTTTTCATTCTGTCAACTGCTAACATGGTTTTTATCTTTACTTTTTCCCAGTACGTTCACTTTGTTCAGTCGGGATTTCCGCTACGCTCCAACTTTCTCCTTTCTCCTTTAGCCTTTCGCCTTTCTCCTTTAGCCTTTCCTCAATCCTGCAATACCCATTTCACCGCATCTCCTATTACTACCCGTCCGGCAGACTGGTTTGTCTGGACGACTTTTACTGTATCGGGAGAGAGGTAATATCTGCCAAGAATATTCCAACCACCATCGGCATTCTGATAATCGAGGGTAATATCTTCAATGCCTTCATTATGAAAGATTCTGAAATGCATATCCTGGTAGGGGCTATCACCCCGGGATTCGGGAGGAGGTGGTACACCGGGGGCCCCCTGTCCTGATCTTCCTGTGCGTATCAGCATCCTGTCAACCGTCTTGCCAATATAGGTATAGATGTCATAATATCCTGGTTTATCTATTACTGCAGACCATGTAATGGTTCTGTCTCCAGTACCACCCCTTGTGTATACAGATGAACGGATATATTTTCCGTAATATGACGATTGTACCACAGGTTGCCAGTACTCAGGAACATTCATCATTCTGATAGTCTCATAGGATTGGCCATTCCGGTTTTGAATGCCCAGGATTTTTTTCAGGGGGCTTTCGGTAATTTGTACACTTGCAGTGAAGCCCGGATCTTCATTATCGACTATTATCTCAGAAGGATCATTAAGTTGCGGAACTGATTCCAGTATTTCTTCCCCCGTGAATGCTCCGGTACGATCTCTTGATTTGATTATTTCATCTACTGGCATATTTATCTCTCCCGGGATGTTTTTGGCAAAGAGTGTATTTATCATCATTGCTCTGGGTTGTGCATCCAGTACTATACCTATTTTTCTGGCTTCGTTGGGCCCGAGTAAAACTATCTTCGATATATCTGATGCTTCCATTCCTCTTCCTTGCATTGCTATTGTACCACCTCTTCCGGGACCACCCTCAAACACACGTATCATTTGTTCACCACCTGGGCCACCCGTTCCTCCTGTCCTGAAGGAAACATTAAACAGACCTGCAACAGGTTCAGGATTTGAGGCGATAAAAGTGACCTGATATCTAGACCTGTCACCAACTATGATCTCTGAAGCTTCAGGATTTGTAAAGAGGAATCCTGGCTGCTCCTTACTGTTGAACCAGTCGTTAAGGCAAGGATAAAATTCAAATCCGAACTCATCTTTTATATCCGCATTCATCTGTAAAATGTCTACTCTTTTAAATTTACTGTCATCTATATATTTCGGAAACCAGTTATTAAAATCTTCAATACCGGCCCTGGCTCTGAAGAGGTTAAAAAGGTAATCTCCTTTAAGAGTAAGTATTACCCTGAGGGTATCACTGCCAGGATTTTTTGTGAGGAGATCCTTAAAACTTTCTTCCTTTAAAATAAGATTAGCTTTGTCATTGTCGGAGAGGTTTCCGAAAAATGGCGAAAGGCCACGCCTTTGACCCGGAATTTCGACTTTTTGAAGATGTGATTCGAAAACTGCATTAATAGCAGGATATTCTGATGAGTAGAAGTTATTCTTGAAAAAATAGAAACTTGGTCCGAGGCGATATCGTACAGGTTCATTATATGCTACACCATTTACATATCTGAAGTTTTCCCCGCTTATGAATGTATTTCTGATAAAATCATTGAATAATCTTACCAGTAATTCTTTGTCGGTAATAACCTGATTATTTCTTTCCATTCTTCTTTTCTGGCGATCAAACTGTTTACTGAAACCTGCATTGCGGAGTGTAGACAGCTTCTCCGGTAGCAAAACCATGGAAGGCTGAACTTCAGCCCTTGTCTGAGTACTGTTTCTGGGGTAAGAATAAAATTGTAATGGTACTTCGAGGAGACTGAGAGTTCTGAAAGGATAATCTGTCGAAAAACTATTTTCGAGATCTCTCATAATACCGGAAATCAGAAGGGAAATAGTATCTTTTAATTCAGCCAGGTCCTTTTTATAATAATCATTATCGGGGAAGTGATGGGAAATGTATTCGATAGAATCGACTTTAATGCTGTCTGTCATATAGTTACCAATAGCAAGTGTTAATCCGGTAAGTGGAGAATCAGGTTTGAACAGATAATTTCCGTTTTCCTTTTTTGTTTTACCCTGCGATACTGCTGACAGATTATTCCTTGTTTTTACTTTAAGCGAGAAATTTGTGAAATCAATTTTTATACGTGCCGGATTGGAGGGATAATAATTAAGTCCTGAAAAAGGGTACCAGTGAGTTTCCGGAGTAAGCAGGACATAATCTTCAGTAAGGAATGACTGTCGTTTATGGACATTAAGCATTTCAATCCTGTAGGGATTTTCCTTTATATTATCACTGTAATTTGGGTAACAGAATGATTCATTGATAGTTCCCGAATAAGATATTATAAGAGTGTCAGTCTGACCTGGTCTTAACACTTTCTGCGGGTCAATTTCGATTATGTGATTTATCCTTGTGTGAGGGAGGTCTTTCCCTTTTGATGAAACCTTAGATACAGTTAATGACGGATTAAGTGAGAAAAGATAGTGATCAATATCCTTATGATTATCATTTGTTATTACTAGTACTGCAGAGGCTTCGAATGACTGACCTTTATGAATAAATTCAATTGAGGCATCTGTGATACTTGGAAAATCCCTGTTTTCAAATTGTCTGTTAGTCTCAATTACAAGATTTTTAACATTGATCCCTTTTTTAAAGGTGGAATAGGTACTTATAGCGCAAACTGAAGCACATACAGTAAAAATGATCATTAGTATAACTGTAAGGCTTCTCTGGATTCTTGATTGAGGTAAGCGTTTGAACAGAAGGATCGTGGCCATAACTAGTGCCAGCCCAAGGCTGAAATAGAGAAGTCGCTGGCTGATAATCTGACCGGGATCATCAAAGCCAACAATTCCCGATTTGAAAACGGGAAAGCCGAAAGCCATGTAATCAAAAAGTGAACCTGCCCTGAAATAAAGGTAAAACATATTAAGAGCGGCATATCCGAGTAATAACATAAAAGTTACTGCCTGGTTCCTGATAACAGACATCAGCACAAAGGCCAGCCCCAGACTGAATATTATGGTTGGCACGCATATTATAAGAAGGTAGTATATATAGGATATAATATCAATTGACATCCTTTTTGATATTATATTCATCAGCAAGCCTATGGATAATATCAGTATATCCAGTCCTATGAATAACCGGAGAATACCCCATGTTTTTCCTGTAACATATTCAAAGTTCGACATAGACCTGGTATATAGTACTTCATTGGTATCCAGCTTTTTGTCTCTTTTCAGAAAGTCGGCAGCCAGGAATATTACTACAATTGCCTGGCCTATGTTAAGAAGATAAAGATTCATCAATGGCAGAGAGGACGGGAATGCAACCATTTCCCATGGTTCATCACCAATAGGTGAGAAAATGCCGATATTCATAAAAGTGAATATAAACAGGGCACCTATGGAGAAAAGTCTGAAGAACCAGCTTCTCCTTAGTGTTTTTGCTTCATATTGTGCAACAGTTCTGACGTTATGAAGAAATGCCATATGCTTCTATTTTGCTATTATTCAATAATTGCTGTGTGTAATTTATGTTCCATGTAATATACATAGGCATGTTCTATGTTTGGGATAATATCAGAAGCATTGTAATCAGGAGGATCATCCGCAACTATCTGTACTTCCCATCCTGTTTCCACGGGTATGGTAGAGATAACATCATAACGTTCCTTGACTGTTTCATATTCATAGGGAGTAAGGTGAAGATTAAACACATGACCTTCAGCTTGTTTGATCAGTTTTTCAGGCGGACCGGAAAAAACCAGTTCTCCTTTATTGAGCAAGGCCATCGACTGGCATGTGGATGAAATATCCCCCACGATATGAGTGGACAAAATTATAATCACGTCGCTCTGGCTTAGTTGTGAAAGGATATTCCTGAAACGTATTCTCTCATCGGGATCCAGACCTGTGGTTGGTTCATCCACTACTATGATTTTGGGTTTACCTATTAAGGCCTGAGCGATACCTAATCTTCGTTTCATCCCTCCGGAAAGCTTGTTTGCCAGCCTGTCGCGTACTTCCAGCAGCCCCACCTGATCGAGTAACCTGTCAACTTCCGATATTCTTTCTTTCCGGTTCCTGAGTCCGGCAAGTGCTCCTGAATAATCGAGAAATTCCCAGGTTTTAAGCGAAGTAAAAAACCGGAAGTCCTGAGGCAAATAACCAAGAATAGTTCTTAATTCCTTCCTGTGCTTCTGTATATCTTTCCCGTCAACCAGAATTATTCCGGTGGTGGGTTTCATAAGTGCAACAATAATCCGCATCAGACTTGATTTCCCGGCACCATTAGGTCCGAGAAGTCCGAACATTCCGTTGCCAAATTCAAGGTTAATATCTTTAAGTGCATGATTGCCATTTGGATAGATCATATTAAGTCCCTGAATTTCGATTTTCATATAGTGGATTTTACAGGTTAAAATAGAATGTAATATCTGGAATTATTTGACGTAATAAAGACGGAATTAATTTCAGTTGTTGCAATAAAATGTGCGTTTTAACACTATTTTCAAGCATCATGTAGTTGTTATTAAAGATAACCAATAATCATTTCTTAATATTATGTTGAGAGAATAATGTCAGATTCCTCATTAACATCTTTTATTGGTTTGTAAAACTAATTCATATTTTTGTGAATTAATATTCCAAAGGTGGTACATAAGACGAATAAGCGAAAAATAATCAACGATCCGGTATATGGTTTCATCAGTATTCCGGACGATTTTATTTATGATCTTATTGAGCACCCATGGTATCAGAGATTAAGGAATATCAAACAGCTTGGACTAACCAGTTTTGTTTATCCCGGTGCAAATCACAGCAGGTTTCAGCATTGTCTTGGGGCATTACATCTTATGCATCTGGCCATTACAACTCTCCGGAACAAGGGAGCAGATATTACATCTGAGGAAGAGGAAGCAACATTGATTGCCATACTGCTTCATGATATAGGGCACGGTCCATTTTCGCATGCACTCGAAAATTCCATTATTTACGGGATCACACATGAGGACCTCTCGTTATTGCTTATGAACATGCTTAACGAACAATACGGGGGTAAACTGGATCTGTCCATTGAAATTTTCAAAGGCTCCTATAAGAGGAAGTTTCTTCACGAACTTGTGTCGGGTCAGATGGATATGGACAGGCTTGATTACCTGCGCAGAGATTGCTTTTTTACGGGAGTAATTGAAGGCTCAGTCGGATCAGACAGGATAATCAGGATGCTTAATGTTGTTGACGATACTCTTGTAATAGATGAAAAAGGGATCTACTCGGTTGAAAAATTCCTGATTGCACGTCGTCTTATGTTCTGGCAGGTTTATATGCACAAGACAGTTCTTTCATCAGAAAGCCTTCTTGTTAAGATCCTTAAGAGAGCTAAAGAACTTTCTGTTGAGGGTAATGATCTTTATGCAACTCCGGCGTTGAGATTTTTTCTTTATAACTATATAAGCCTTGCAAATCTCAGAGGCGAAGGAGTCTTTACTCCCGGTCATGTGGCAGCAAATTTTACTCGGCTTGATGATACTGATATTCTTGTATCTACCAAATACTGGGCTGATCACTCTGATAAAGTCCTTTCAAACCTTTCACGGAGACTGATATCGAGGGATCTCTTCGCAGTTGAGCTTCAAAATGACCCTTTCCCAGTTAAAAGGGTTGAAAAGTTGAAAGAGAAGGTAGTTGAGCTGTTGAAAATCGAACCTGAAATGACTGATTATTTTGTATTTTCAGATACAGTATCCAATCTGACCTATGCTCCGGATTCACCTGAAGTAAAGATACTGCTCAAAAATGGAATCACATCAGATATATCATCGGTTTCAGATATATTTGAAAGTCAGGTTTTATCAGAAAGAATAACCAAATATTTCCTTTGCTACCCTAAAGAATGCAGATAACAATAATATAAAATCGAATATCATGGAATTTACTGCCGCACAAATAGCCGGATTTCTTAATGGAGAAATTGAAGGAGACCCCGAAACTGTTGTAAATGATGTAGCAAAAATTGAGGAAGGTCACATGGGAGCCTTATCTTTTCTTGCCAATCCGAAATATGAACATTATATATATACAACAAAATCATCGGTAGTTCTGGTCAATAAAACCTTTGTGCCTTCCGACAGGATAGAGGCTACTTTGATTAAAGTGAATGATTCTTATGAAGCTTTTGCTTCACTTCTTAAACTGGTTGAACAATCGAAACCTCGGAAAAAGGGAATTCATCCCACCGCAATTATTGATCCGTCAGCTGAAATCGGGGCAGATGTTTATATTGGTGCTTATACATGTATCGGGGAAAAATGCAAAATTAGCGATGGATGCTCAGTATATCCTGATGTATATGTTGGCGATAACACCCGCCTGGGGAAGAACTGCAGGTTATATCCCGGAGTGAAGATATATCATGACTGCATAATTGGGGAATCGTGTGTGATTCATGCCGGAGCAGTTATCGGAAGTGACGGATTTGGATTTGCGCCACAGTCGGAGAGTGAATTTATGAAGATACCCCAAATTGGCAATGTAATTCTTGAGGACAATGTGGAAATTGGGGCTAATTCTGCTATCGATCGTGCTACAATAGGATCCACGATAATCAGAAAGGGTGTGAAGATTGATAATCTGGTTCAGATAGGACATAATGTTGAAGTAGGTGAAAACACGGTCATGGCCGGCCAGACGGGTATAGCCGGATCATCCAAAATCGGAAAGAACTGTATGCTGGCAGGCCAGGTGGGCGTTGCCGGTCATCTTAAAGTTGCAGATGGATCAATATTAGCTGCCCAGGCAGGTGTGGGGGGCAGTATTAAAAAAGATAATTCGGTCTTCCTTGGAACTCCGGCCATGGACCATAAGCAGTTTCTGAGATCCTATGTGGTATTTAAAATATTACCCGACCTGAAAACAAGAATTGAGAACCTTGAAAAAAATATTGAGTCAATTAAAAAGCAGTAGTTAATTGACCTTATTAATAATATTTTATGCCGGAAGTCCGGATTGAAAACGATTTGTTGGCTTGTTCAGTTTTTTTTACTTTTTTTGTACCCGAAATTTGGATGTAAAGGTTTATACTAATGAGTGAAAAGCAACGAACTCTTGCAAAAGAGGTAAGTATGACGGGAAAAGGGTTACATACCGGACTTGATGTTACCATAACATTTAAACAGGCCCCTGCCAATCATGGTTATAGATTTTGCAGAACAGATCTTCCTGATAAACCTGTTATTGATGCATTAGCAGAGCATGTAACGGATACTTCCAGAGGAACGACACTGGTTCAAAACAATGCTTCTGTTGCTACCATCGAACACGTTCTGGCATCATTGCATGGTATGTGTGTGGATAATGCTCTCATAGAAATCAACGGTCCGGAGGCTCCGATAATGGGGGGCGCCGCATGGAAATTCACTGAGGCTATTAAAAGTGCAGGTTTTATTGAGCAAAATGAAGAGAGGAATTATTTTACTGTTAAACAGAAGATTACTTTTTCCGATGAGGAACATGGCGTTGACCTGATTGTTTACCCCGACGATCATTTCAGCATAAATGTTCTGATTGATTATAATTCAAAGATACTGGGTAACCAGTATGCAATACTTAATTCAGTCATTGATTTTGAAGAAGAGATCTCAAAGAGCCGGACGTTTGTTTTTTTTCATGAGCTGGAAACCCTTTTTAATAAAGGTCTTATCAGGGGAGGGGACCTTGATAATTCAATTGTGATTCTTGAGAAGGAGGTGGAACAGTCTGAAATAGACCGTATTGCAAGACTGTTCAACAGGCCTGGCATCAATACTCATACAGCAGGGATACTTAATAATACCCAGCTGCGTTATCCTAACGAACCCGCACGTCATAAACTGCTCGATCTGATGGGTGATCTGGCACTGGTGGGCCAGCCGATAAAGGGCAAAGTCGTTGCAACACGTCCAGGACATTATGCCAATACCCGACTGGCAAAACTTATCAGGCAGGAGATCAAAAAGGACCATTCAAAAAAGAATATTCCGGTGTATGATCCTGCACAACCACCTGTATATTCTCTTATAGATATAAAGGAGAGGTTACCTCACAGGGCTCCTTTCCTCATGGTTGACAAGATTATCTATCTGGATGAAAATTCAGTTGTAGGTATTAAGAATGTAACCTTCAATGAACCGTTTTTTCAGGGTCACTTCCCTGATGAACCTGTAATGCCCGGAGTACTGCTCGTTGAAGCCCTGGCTCAGGCAGGGGGATTACTTGTGTTAAGTACTGTGGATGAACCTGAGAAATATTCCACTTATTTCCTGAAGATTGATAAACTCAAATTCAAACACAAGGTTATTCCCGGAGATACGGTAATCCTAAGAATGGAGCTGACAGAACCACTCAGAAGAGGTATCGTTTCAATGTTTGGACAGGCATTTGTCGGAAATAATCTTGCAGTCGAAGGAGAGATGACCGCACAGGTTATAAAAAATAAATAATCAATTCATGATTTCAGATTTAGCATATGTTCATTCGGAAGCCAGGCTGGGGAAAAATGTAATAGTTGAGCCATTTGCGTATATTGCGGGTAATGTATCAATAGGAGATGGCACATGGGTTGGTCCTAACAGTACTATCCTCGATGGAGCAAGAATAGCGATGAATTGCAGAATATTTCCCTCCTCTGTTATTTCAGCAATTCCCCAGGATTTAAAGTTCCGGGGCGAAGAAACAACGGCTGAAATTGGAAACAACACCACAGTTCGTGAATGTGCAACAATAAACCGGGGTACGGTTTCCAAAGGAAAGACAATTGTAAAAGAGAATTGTCTGATTATGGCTTGCACTCATATCGGCCACGATTGCGTGATCGGAAATAACTGTATTCTTGGGAATGCTGTTGGTCTTGCCGGTGAAGTGAGGGTCGACGACTGGGCTATTCTGAGCGGAGCTACACTGGTACATCAGTTTGTACATATTGGCGGTCATGTGATTATTGGAGGAGGCGCAAAAGTACGAATGGATGTGCCTCCGTTTATTAAAGCCGACCGTGAACCTCTTGCTTATATGGGAATTAATACAGTCGGTCTTACCAGGCGAGGTTTTACTCAGGAAAGAATCAGTGAAATTCATAATATCTTCAGGACTATTTACCAGAATGGGATGAATACCTCTGTGGCACTTGAATATGTTGAAAGAGAATTCAAACAATCGGACGACAGGGATTACATACTGAGCTTTATCAGAAAATCAGAAAGAGGTATAATCAGAGGTCCCAAATAAATCTTTCATCTTCCGGCTTCTGCCGTCATATAATACATCGCCTATCACCTGTAATACATTATACATAGATAATGTCTCTTCCGAAAGGATTAAGTGCTACAGCAGTAAGTTTAAAATGTTGCATACCGAACGGGATTCCGATAATGGTAATGCAGAGAAGGATACCGAAAATTGCATGAGTGGCTGCAATCCACAGGCCACCACAAAGAAGCCACAAAAGATTCATAAAGATGTAAAGACAACCGGATGACCGGGAGTGTACTCTGCTGTCACGGCCAAAAGGCCAAACCGATAATGAAGCCATCTTAAGAGTCTGGAGACCAAAAGGAATTCCAATAACAGTGATCATAAGTGCCAGGCTGCCAATAAAATATTCAATGGCAATTATTATACCACCGAAGATCAGCCAGATAAGATTTCCAATTATTTTCATTACCTGCCGGTTATCGGATTATTCAAGAATTACGGTTTTATCTTTCGGATATCTGACTGAATAGGTAAGCACAAGTTGTTTTGACTCTTGCGGATTAAGCTCAAGATCCCATCTTACTTCACCGGTTTGGGAGTTATGCCTGCCACCTGACAGGTCAATAGATTCAACATCTATTCCACTGTTTGAGGATACAGGAATCTGATCATAAACCGTTATTTTCACAGGAACAGTTTTATTATTTCTGATTGTGATGAGAAATGAGAAGGTCTCGGTTTTATTGGAGCCCAGTACCCTTTTACTTGTAAAATCCTGCCTTTTCTCTCTTTTTATCAGAATGCTGTTATCAGTTCCCAGTGAAACAAGAAGGGTATCTGTTAACTGGTTAACATTAAGGTAAGATTTGCCTACGAATGTATTTTCGAAATAGAGGGTGGCCTCCCCGCTGATCAGACCATGTTGTGCCCAATCAGCAATATTACCGGTCAGCCAGGCATGTGGTGATAATTTGGGAGTGGTAACATATTTATACTCTGCTGGAGCTGTTGTGCGTTGTATTTCAATTGTTTGTATTTTCCCATCTGAAGGTATTGAGTACGGGATTTCAACTTCAAAAGTAATGGTTGTTTCCCCTGTTTGTTTTTCAACTGCAACAGGTACAGCCTCCATTTCTTTCATTTCCGGCCTGTTGTCCAGTGTAGCCACTTCCATCGCTGCCGGTGCCACGCTTCTTGTTACGCCCGAAGCTCTGCCGGTAAGATGAACAGGGGGAGGGTTATAGAAATCGATAAAACATGGATTAAGCATGGGAATATTACCCGAAACCCATGGTGTTGCATTTGAAAAACTTATTTTCACATCTTTCCATTCAACACCGGAATTTTGAAATACATTCGCCTTATAAAAAAGAGTTACAGGTTTGGAAATATCATCAACCCGGATATCATATGAAGGATACCAGCCGGCGTTTGTTACAACATAACTGAAAGTCAGTCTGCCCGAAACAGGTTTTTCTGAGGATACTGTCACAGAGATTTCTCCGGAGGGCAATTGTTGTTTCCCGGTTTTATCGGCTATCTGTTTCTGCAAAGCAGTAATCTGTTTTTCATACTCTTTAATAAGCCTGTTTTTCTTCAGAGTGTTCATGGTTATCTGATCCATGTTATTTGTGTACAGATCCATTACACTTCTGAATTGCTCAATTGTAAAAGTTGTCTCTTTGGCAAGTATTGCCCTGTTGGCTACCAGAAATGCCTCTTTTTCTTTCAGAACGGCAATGGCTGCTTTTTCATCTTCAACTTTTACCTGAAGGGCTTCGATCTGGCTACTGATTTTATTTACTTCCGGTGAATCTTCAAGATTCTGAAGATAGTTGTTCTGATGATTAACAGAAAGGATCATAAAATTACCAAACCCTTTTACCTGGATACTCTGTGCATCGATATAAGGTGAAAGACCACCAAGTTTTAATATTGTTCTACCAGCCGTGAGATCAATTGCGCCTTCATGATTTATTTGAGCACGGTCAGGATATACGGTTACAGATTTTATAGCAGCTTTAATTTCTTTCTCTGCATCGGCGGAGAAAGCACTGACTGCTGTAAGAGACATAAATAATATGGATAAGAGTTGTTTCATAACATATTAAAATTAGAATCTAAAATTAAGATTTTTATTTAAGCCGGAAACAATAATTAATGGATTGCAAAATAATTTATAATGGTTAATTTATGTTAATTCTGTCGTTTTTGGTTATCGTTTTCCTGATTAGATTACCTTTACACGATTATAAAATGCATGAAATGAAAGGAATAAAGATTGGAAGTCTGGTTGTTGCTGTACCGATTATACAGGGGGGGATGGGTGTTGGTATTTCACTATCGGGACTCGCTGCCGCGGTAGCCAACGAAGGTGGAATAGGTGTTATCTCAAGTGCTGGTTTGGGACTTTTATACAGGGATTTTTCTGAGAATTTTATTAAAGCAAGTATTCACGGACTTAAGGAAGAAATACGCAAAGCCAGAGAAAAAACTCTGGGAGTTATTGGTGTGAATGTTATGGTAGTGATGACCAATTTTGCTGACATGATACGGACATCAATTGCAGAAAAAGTGGATATTATAATTGCAGGAGCAGGGCTTCCACTCGATTTGCCTTCATTCTTAAAGAAGGAAAGCATTACTAAACTAATTCCTGTCGTTTCATCAGCCAGGGCCACAAGGATAATCTGTGAGAAATGGAAAGCTAATTACAATTATCTTCCTGATGCAGTTATTGTTGAGGGGCCAAAGGCAGGAGGTCATCTGGGTTTTAAGGAGGAGCAGATTTTTGATCAGGATTACTCACTTGAAAAGCTTGTTCCTGCGATAGTCAGTGAACTTAAAGAGTTTGAAAAAAAATATGATCAGACAATACCTCTTTTTGCTGCAGGAGGTATTTATACCGGCGAGGATATTCGAAAAATAATGGAGCTTGGAGCTTCCGGGGTACAAATGGGAACACGGTTTGTAACCACAGCCGAATGCGATGCATCAACAGCTTTTAAACAGGCATATATTGATGCTGATGAAAAAGATATTGAAATAATTAAAAGCCCTGTGGGTTTGCCCGGGCGAGCTATCCTGAGTAATTTCATTGCGAAAGTTAAGGCAGGTAAAAAACAACCGAAAATATGTCCGTTCAGGTGCATAAAAACATGTGATATTACAAGGAGTCCATATTGCATCATAATTGCTTTGATAAATGCTCTAAAAGGGAATTTCGAAAGCGGCTATGCATTTGCCGGATCAAATGCCTTCAGGGCAACACGTATCATCTCTGTTAAAGAGACGTTTCAGGCTCTTTTTAAAGAGTTTAAAGAGGGTAAATAGGCACTACCCAGTAAGATAAGCCAGCGGGGAAATTCTAGGAACGGTAACATATTTATAATCGTCAGGGGCGGTTGTTCCCTGTAATTCAATAGTCTGGATTTTTCCATCCGGGGGAATTGTATAAGGAACGGATACTTCAAATGTGACACTCATTTCGCCCACTTTCTTTTCAACAGTTACGGGAGCAGTAGCAGCTTTCTTCATAAAAGTATTCCTGAGCAGTTTTAAAGATACTCTGATTTTAATATATACGGTATAATTCTACTCTTCTTAAATAAAGCAAGATCAAGATGTTTATGGTTTCAGGCAATTGGAACTTTTAAATCCACGGTAAGCACGGTAACCTTTTTAGCCTCCTTAAGATTATTTTTCAGCATTTTGCATGCTTAAGCATCACTGGAAGTTATAGTACAAATAAAACAACAAAATAAACAATAAGAACGATTAATCCGAAAGGAACACCCAGGCGCGCCCACGCACCACTGCCAATTTTAAGTTTGCCTGCCGATATGATATTTGGTATGTTTCCCGGGATAAGCAAGCCTCCGCTTATCAGCAGCCCCATGAGCATTGCCCTTATCTGAAAAATGTCCATTTTTGGCGTTATTTCTGCTGCCGTTAAGGTTGCATTATCGAGTATGGCGGAAATCATGTTAATCCAGTAAAGAACCTGTGGGCTTACCCGTGGCATTAGATAGTCCATGACAGGCGAGAATCCTTTCGCAAGCAGTTCGAGTGCCATTATGAAGAGGTAGACTTTTCCCGACCTGATAAGAACATCTTTATATGTCTCCATTTTTTCTTCCTTGAGGGAATTGCTTGAAATAATTTTCTTTTTTGAATAATAGGCACCTGCCAGGGCGCACAGGATTACCCCGGGTATAACATAAACAGCTAAGGTTTTTAGCAAAAAGAAAAAGTTGGCATTGTACGGTTCGCCCTTTAACCTACTGACGGCTATCGTGGAAAGCGGTTCGCCCACGGGCGTAAGCGCCGCGCCTAATCCGATTGAAAAACAGGACAAGATAACTATGTTTGTCTCTGTCTTTTTGTCAAGTTTCAAAGTAGAAATGATTTCAACAAGCACGAGCGCAGCTATGATAGCAGTTATGACGGATGATAACATACCGAGAAGAAAAATAATGAGAAAAACAAACAATCTTAATCCCAATGTTTCCATCAAGGTGTTTGTTATTGATTTGATATTTTTGGTAAAATAAATAAACAATACTCCTGCTACAAACACGACTTCAACAATGGGATGTTTTGGGCTTATGGGTGAAGTGACCGCTGTCCGGACAACATCAAAACTCCATAGGTTAGTTATTGTTACGGCGAGAACACCCATTACGAAAAGAAACGCTTCGAGGTTATGTTCAATAATCTTGACAAGAAACGGCAGAAATAACACACATATAAGAATTAATCCAAGTCCCAGCATAACAAACAGGCTTGGCAGACTTACAACGTTTTCCATTTTTTCTTCTCCTTGATTAAAATTTTACAAGTATTGTATTAAATAGGGTTTGTTGATTTTCTCAGCAAACCCTATTTAATAAAAATATAATGAATATCGGCAATAATAAATAATTTGAGGACAATATAAAAATTTTTTATCATTAATCTAGTCAAATTTTATGAATCATTTCTGGATGAATCCTCATGTAGGATAAGATTTAAGAAGATTAAAACAGGGGAGCGTTTGTGCAAACGGCATAGCAACTATTGGTTCAGGTAATGATGTTTTTGGAAATAAAAAAGTTAAGGATTTCTAAGGCCGGAGCTTACTCATCGCATTTGCTTTCGTTAAATGCAGCGCCCAAATTAATAAAATGAATACTGAATGTTAAATAGTTATAAATCTTTTTTTGCATATTGCGGAAAACAAGAAGATTTCGGGGACGCTTTCCCAAAACCTATATTTTTTCTATTTTTGTCAGATTTATTTAGATTAAATATAATTAACAAATTAACAAAGTGTGTTTAAGATTGTTAGTTTAATTGAATCTATAAATACAGAAACAGATAAATGGCGAAAGATCAGGATAAGATATTGACTGATATTACTACTGGTGAATATAAGTACGGCTTTTATTCTGATATCGAAATGGATCAGATTCCAAAGGGTCTGAACGAGGATACAATCAGAACCATTTCGGAAAAGAAAAAAGAACCTGGCTGGCTTCTTGAATTTCGCCTTAAAGCATACCATCACTGGCAGACAATGAGCATGCCCCATTGGGCAAATCTTGAAATACCTCCTATAGATTTTCAGGATATCATTTATTATGCTGCCCCTAAGCAAAAGGCTGCACTGGATAGCTCCGGAGATATTGATCCCGAACTTAAGAAAACATTTGACAAGCTCGGAATACCTCTTGAGGAACAGAAGCATCTTGCAGGTTTTGCCGTTGATGCAGTTATGGATAGTGTTTCAGTTAAAACAACCTTCAGGGAAACTCTTGCTGAACTGGGTATTATATTCTGTTCTTTCAGTGAAGCTGTTAAGGGATATCCCGATCTGATTAAAAGATATATGGGAACCGTTGTTCCCTACACAGATAATTTCTTCGCATCTCTTAATTCTGCTGTCTTCAGCGACGGCTCATTCTGTTATATTCCGAAAGGAGTAAGATGTCCGATTGAACTTTCAACATATTTCAGGATCAATGCTGCTCATACCGGTCAGTTTGAGAGGACACTGCTTGTGGCTGATGAAGAAAGTTATGTCAGTTATCTTGAAGGTTGTACTGCACCTATGAGGGACGAAAACCAGCTTCATGCCGCAGTCGTTGAAATAATTACCGAGAATAAAGCTGAGGTAAAATACTCAACGGTTCAAAACTGGTACCCTGGTGACAAGAATGGTAAAGGAGGAATATTCAACTTCGTAACAAAGAGAGGATTATGCAGGGGAGAAAATTCAAAAATTTCGTGGACGCAGATTGAAACAGGTTCAGCGATTACCTGGAAATATCCCTCATGCATCCTGCGGGGAGATAATTCAAAGGGGGAGTTCTATTCTGTTGCTGTAACCAATAATCATCAACAGGCAGATACCGGCACAAAGATGATACATATCGGGAAAAACACAAGAAGTACAATCGTTTCAAAAGGTATTTCTGCCGGCAGGGGTCAGAATAGTTACAGGGGGCTTGTAAAAGTACTTAAGAATGCTGTAAATGCCCGGAATTTTTCACAGTGCGATTCTTTGCTGCTGGGAGATAAATGTGGGGCTCATACATTTCCATATATTGAGGTTGACAATCAGACTGCTATTGTTGAACACGAGGCTACAGCTTCTAAAATAGGTGAGGATCAGATCTTTTACTGCAATCAGCGGGGAATTTCAACCGAAGATGCAATAGGGCTTATTGTAAACGGATATGCCCGGGAGGTGATTAATAAGCTGCCGATGGAATTTGCTGTGGAAGCCCAGAAACTTCTTCAGATAAGTCTTGAAGGCAGTGTAGGTTAAAATCATATTTTCAATTGTAAAGTATTATGTTGGTAATAAACAATTTATCAGTTTCAATCGATGGCAAGAATATATTAAAGGGTATAAATCTTGAGGTAAAACCAGGCCAGATCCATGCAATCATGGGGCCAAACGGATCAGGAAAAAGTACCCTTGCAGCAGTTATTGCAGGAAGGGATTTTGCTGAAGTAACAGAGGGAACAGTCACTTATTTCGGGAGAAACCTTCTGGAGATGGCTGCTGAAGACCGGGCTAAGGAAGGGATATTCCTGGGATTCCAGTATCCCGTTGAAATACCGGGAGTAAGTATGGTTAACTTCATGAAGACAGCTGTTAATGAACAACGTAAACATAAGGGACTTGAACCCCTCTCTGCATCCGGTTTCCTTAAAATGATGCGTGAGAAAAAAGAAATGGTCGAGATTGATTCCAAGCTTACAAACAGATCGGTGAATGAAGGTTTTTCAGGCGGAGAAAAAAAGAAAAACGAAATCTTCCAGATGGCTATGCTCGAACCTACACTGGCAATACTCGATGAAACAGATTCAGGTCTTGATATTGATGCTTTACGCATAGTGGCAAATGGCGTTAATAAACTGAAACGTAACGATAATTCAACAATTGTCATTACACATTATCAGCGACTGCTTGAATATATTATTCCTGATGTTGTTCATGTACTCTATGATGGCAGGATTGTTAAAACCGCTGGCAAGGAACTTGCCCTTGAACTGGAGAAAAAAGGGTACGAATGGATCAAAAAAGAGATTGAAAACCTTAACTGACATGAACAGTAAAAACGAACTTACTGAAAGATATTCAGGCTTTTACAGGGAGAATTTGGAGAAGATCGGGGCCTATTCCTCAGAATATATCAACTCATTCAGAGAAGAAGCATTCAGGAAATTTATGTTGCTAGGAATACCAACAAGGAAAAATGAGACATATAAATATACAGATCTGGAGAGTTATTTTAAACATGACTATAAGAGCTACTATATGCCTGTTGAATCTGATTTCATCAAAGCTGAGGAGTTCAGGTGCGATGTAGCCAGTCTTGATGCTCATGGGATTGTATTGCTTAATGGTTTTTATCCTACAATTAACGGCAAGCTAAGAGAGTTACCCGGTGGCGTATGGATCGGGAGTCTGAATGAAGCCTCAAAAAAATTCGCAGATAATATCGGACGACACTACGGGAAATATGCAAAAAGTGAATCAGACGGCCTGATTCATTTGAATACATCAATGGCTTCTGATGGGACATTTATTTATGTGCCAGAAAATGTGACACTTAAGAAGCCAGTTCAGGTTGTTAATCTGGTATATTCAACTGAAGATATTTTTAATCAGCACAGAAACCTTATAATTGTAGAAAAGAATTCGAATGTATCTATCATTATCTGTGATCATACTCTTTCACCGCAAAAATTTCTTACAAATGCAGTAACAGAGGTTTATGTTGGTGAAAATTCGTATTTTGATATCATAAGGATTCAGAACGAACATAATAACGCCTGTAAAATAACCCATACTTTTATACACCAGGATAGAAACAGTCGTGCTTCATCAAATAATATTACTCTTCATGGTGGTTTGATACGGAACAGTACTTATCATTATCTTGGAGGGGAAGGAGCTGAAAGCAATTCTTACGGGCTCTATCTTGTTGATAAATTGCAGCATATCGACAACTTTGTAAATGTTGAACATGCTTTCCCCCATTGTACAAGTAATCAGTTATTTAAAGGAGTACTCGACGAAATGGCAACCGGAGCCTTTAATGGACGTATTCATGTAGCAACTGACGCTCAGGGAACCCTTGCCTATCAGAAAAATAACAGTATACTCCTTACCGATGATGCAAAAATGGACACAAAACCTCAGCTTGAGATCTATGCAGATGACGTAAAATGTAGTCATGGAGCCACAGTAGGCCAGCTTGATGAAAATGCGCTTTTTTATCTGCAATCAAGAGGAATTAACAAGCGCGATGCAAGGCTTATGCTGATGTGTGGATTTGCACACGAGGTGATACAGAATATCAAAGTTAAACCCTTACGTGAAAGAATAGATAATCTTGTCATGCAGCGTCTGAAAGGCGAACTTTCACGATGTGCAAACTGTATGGTTAAATGCGGGTAATCAGGTAATAAGATGAAGGATATCTCTGACATAAGAGCCGATTTTCCCCTACTGGCACGGAGAGTGTATGACCAGAAACTCGTTTATCTTGATAACGCTGCAACAACCCAGAAACCACAATGTGTTATTGACAAAGTAAGTGAAGTATATACAACATACAACAGTAATATTCACCGTGGTGTACATGCTCTCAGTGATATGGCTTCCGAAGAATATGAGCATGCCAGAGAAAAGGTAAGGTCTTTTATTAATGCAGACAGCAGCAGGGAGATAATCTTCACTTCCGGCACTACAGGGTCAATAAACTGTGTCGCATTTTCTTTTGGGGAAAGATATATCAAACCCGGCGATGAGATCATTATCAGTAATCTCGAACATCATGCCAACATAGTCCCGTGGCAATTGATGTGCGAAAGGAAGGGTGCTCTACTGCGTGTAATTCCGGTTAATGATATTGGTGAAATTATTTTAGAGGAATATCAAAAGTTATTATCTCCCAGAACCAGGCTGGTCGCAGTTACTCAGGTTTCAAATGCACTCGGCACTATTCTTCCTGTCAGAACAATCATCGATAGTGCACATTCATTGAACGTCCCGGTGCTTATCGATGGTGCACAGGGCATACAGCACGGAGTCGTTGATGTTAAGGAGATGGATTGCGACTTTTATGTCTTTTCAGGTCATAAAATCTACGGACCAACAGGTATTGGTATTCTTTATGGGAAGGGAAAATGGCTTGCTGAAATGCCACCTTACCAGAGCGGTGGCGATATGGTAGACAATGTAACATTCGAGAAAACCACTTTCGGGGATTTGCCTTTCAAATTTGAAGCCGGTACTACGAATTTTGTTTCAGCTATTGGGCTGGCCAGAGCACTTGATTATATCCTGGATCTCGGGAGAAATGACATCTCAGAGAGAGAGAATATCTTGCTTTCATATGCAACTGAAAGGTTATCAGCAATAAAAGGGCTGACAATTTATGGCAACTCTCAGAATAAGATATCAATAATCTCATTTCTTCTGCAAGGTATCCACCAGTATGATGCTGGTATGGTGCTTGATAAGTTTGGTGTTGCAGTCAGAACAGGTACACATTGTGCCCAGCCGGTTATGGAAAGATATGGTATCGAAGGAACAATAAGGGCATCAATGTGTTTCTATAATACGACCGAAGAGATTGATATTCTTGTTTCAGGTATCGGGAAGGTAATCACCATGTTTACTTAGCAGATATGACTGTAAACGAAGTACAGGATGAGATAATTAAGGAGTTTTCATTATTTAATGACTGGATTGAAAAATATAACATTCTTATCGATCTTGGTAAAGAATTGCCTGTTATAGATCCCAGATTTAAAACAAAAGAATTCCTCATTGAAGGATGCCAGTCAAAGGTCTGGCTGCATCCTGAATTTGACGGAAACAAGATAAACTTTACAGCCGACAGTGACGCGATAATCACCAGAGGAATAGTTGCATTGTTATTAAAGGTTCTTTCAGGTCGTACTCCCCGGGAAATTATATCATCAGACCTCTATTTTATCGACCGGATCGGTTTGCGGCATAATCTTTCTCCAACCCGTTCGAACGGTTTGCTCGCAATGGTAAGGCAAATAAAGCTTTATGCTATTGCTTTAAATGCAAAAATTTAATTTATTTATATTATGGACCCTTCTGAGCAACTGGAAATTGAAACACGGATTGGAGAAGTACTTAAGAGTATTTTTGATCCTGAGATCCCTGTTAATATTTATGACCTTGGACTCATCTATGACATAAATGTTGATGATGAATATGTTGCACACATCACAATGACACTGACAGCGCCAAACTGCCCGATGGCTGATGAACTTCTCAAGGAGGTTAAATACAAGGTTGCAGGTACCAAAGGAGTGAAAGACTGTGATCTCAGGCTAACTTTCAATCCTCCATGGGATAAGGGCATGCTCAGTGATGCCGCAAAACTTGAACTCGGATTACTATAGGATTTTGTGTATGACAACACCGGCAGACCGCCTCTCTTCACGAGTAATAAAGGGAAAAGCATTTGAACTTGGATTTGACCTGTGCGGTATCGCTCCTGCACATCCACTGAAAGAACATAAAACGATTCTAAAGAACTGGTGTCATTCAGGTATGAACGGGACTATGAGCTATCTGGAGAAAGAGATGGATAAACGTACAAATCCCGAACTTCTTTTTCCCGGGGCGAAATCAATAATAGTAACGGGTCTCAGTTATTATTCGGAGAAGAAACAGGGAGGAAATGGTGTGCCGGTTATCTCACGGTATGCTTACGGGGAAGATTATCACGATGTTATTATTAAAAAGCTTAACAGGATACTTGATTTCATAAGATCACATGACCCGTCTGTTGAGGGTAAATCATTTGTTGATACTGCCCCGATTCTTGAAAAAGCATGGGCAAGAGAAGCAGGACTTGGTTGGAGGGGCAGGCATTCAATAATTATCAATAACAAGATAGGATCATTTTTCTTCATTGGAGTAATCATTGTCAATATCGGTCTCGATTACGATAAATCCTTTACCGTTGATCACTGCGGAGAATGCAGATTGTGTATTGATTTATGCCCGACGGGTGCGATTAACAGTGACAGAACAATTGATGCGCGAAAATGTATTGCTAATCTTACTATCGAAAACAGGGATGCTGTACCTGAAACACTTGCAGAAAAAATGGAGGGAAGAATTTATGGTTGTGATCGGTGTCAGGAAGTCTGTCCCTGGAACAGAAATGCAGTGCCCCATAGAGTGCTGGAATTCATTATTTCCGGTGAACTGGCATCTCTTTCCAGGGAAGAATGGATCTCGATGTCAGCTGATAGATATAATGCTCTTTTCAGAAAGTCTGCCATTAGAAGGAAGAAATATGAATCCTTTAAGAAGAATATCCTGACAATATCAAAATTCTTCTGATGACCAGTTGTCAGTTATTCACCCAGAACAGTTACTACTATTTCTCTTTTCTGCCTGGGGCCGTCAAACTCACAGAAAAAGATATTCTGCCATGTTGAAAGACCGGGATTGCCATCAATAACAGGAATGGTTTCCGAAGGGCCAACCAGCCCTGATTTAAGATGAGAATCTCCATTATTATCCTGATGGTCGTGTTCCCATATACCGGAAGGGATCATACGGCTTAGTAAATTAACAACATCGTTCTGAACTGACTGGTCCCAGTTTTCCTGGATCATAATGGCCGCAGTTGAGCCTCTGGCATAAACCGACACAATGCCGTTCTTAACTTTACTCTCTCTTATTGTTCCAACAACAGCAGATGTTATGTCATATAATCCGTTCCTTCGGTCAGTGCGGAGTGTAATTATCTTCTGCATAGCTGTTTATTTATTATTTCAGTATAAAATTACCATTTGTTTTTTACCTTGCCGTTAAAATTACGTCTTTATTATAAATTCCTTATCGCATTTTGATAGATAAAGAACTAATAAATGAATGCAGGAAAGGGGATCTGAGTAATTTCAAAAAACTTGTTGAACTTACATCTCCTTATGCTTTCTCAGTAGCTTTCAGGATGCTGGGTGATGAGGAAAAAGCACGCGATACGGTACAGGATACCTTAATAACAATATGGGAAAAAATTAAAAGGATCAAATCGGCGGAAAGTTATAAGACCTGGCTCTACCGCGTTGTCGTAAACAAATGTTATGATCAGATAAGGAAAGGAAACCGGAAACCTGAATTCAGGGCAGATGATAAAACATGGGAAATTATTTCCAATAACCTTGTGGAAAATCCCTCTTCAGAGCTCGAGAACGAGGAATTAGCGGAAATAATTTGCCTGCTGACTGACAGGCTGAGTCCAAAACAAAAAGTCGTTTTTATTCTTTTCGAACTGGAAGAAATGACAAATGATGAAATAACGGAAATTACAGGAATGAGTAAAACGAGAGTAAAGGCAAACCTCCATTTTGCCAGAAAAAATATAGCAATGATGATCGGGAAATACTTGTGAAAATGGATACTGAAAACAAAAAATACAATATGCTGATGGATATGCTCAGAAAATCAAAGCCCGATATGGGAGACCCTGAAATTCTGAGTGAGAAGATACTTAACAGGATAAGAGACAGGAAGCGAAAAGTAATCAGCTTAGAGATCATTGTTGATTACCTGTTTGGCTGGATATACATAGGGTGGGTACGTAAAAGCCTTGTTATTGCTTCTTTATTTATAGTGATTGTTTTTGTTTACCAGCAGACTGTCATCCTTAAAAAGGTAAATGATCTGAGTGAACAGATTGTTGTAACGGGGGATGAAACATTCGCACCTTCAAAAAATGATCTTGACATGACGTTATTGTTATATAAATTCTCAGGGCGTACAATTCCATCAGGAAATGTTAATATCCCGGAGCAGCAGCTGGAGCAACTTATTGAATCATATAATGAACTGAAGGAGAGGTATGAAGACCTCTTAAAACTGATTGAAGATGATCCTGAACTAAAGGAATATATTGAAAAGAGTCTTGATAGCAAGAACAGAGAATCTAATCTTTAGAACAATGAGAAGAAAGAAACTTATTTTGACTGTCACCATGATTCTGGTTCTGACAAATTCATGTGATGAACCCGAAACAGTTGTGACGAATTTTGTTCATCCCGACGGATCCGTTACCAGAAAGATTGAAATGAAAAATTCTGAAAACAATTTCAAAATTTCAGATATTCAGGTACCATTCGACAGTACATGGATAATTACAGATACTATTGAAGTGGATGAGAATAGTGATACTACATGGGTTAAAAGAGCTGAAAAGTTATATGTGAACGTCGATGCGATCAATATGGAATATCGTATGGATTCCGGTGCCAACAGGAATATAAGCCGCAGTGCTGAGTTCAGTAAAAAGTTCAGGTGGTTTAACAACGAATACAGGTTTGTTGAAAGGATTGAAAGCAAAATGTCACACGGATATCCGGTAAGTGATTTTCTCGACCCGGAAGAATTAAGATTTTATTATTCTCCTGAATATCTGAAATATGAGAAACTTTCCGGACCCGATAGTTTAAAATACAAACAACTGGATGATTCTGTTGAAAAAAAGTCTGAAAGATGGATTTTGAAAAACTTTGTCGCTGAATGGATTGAGGAATTCGGCAGACTCACGAGAAATAAAACAGGTAACAACATGTTAAGAGATACTATCAAAAAGCGGGAAGATGAGTTTATAAGCCTGGTCGAAGAGGATGAAGAAAAATTTGACAGCCTCTGGTCGAACGGACTAATACTGAAAGAATTTATAGGTGAGGAAAATTCCCTGAAATATTCAGAAGAGGCCGATTCCGCAGACGGAATTGTTCTCAATCATTTCTGGATTGATTTTAAGGACTATTCAATGAGGGTTGCAATGCCCGGCAAACTAACCGGCACGAATGGTTTTATTGACTCAAACAAAATATTATTATGGCCGGTTAAGTCGAATTTTTTTCTTACTGAGCCTTACGAAATGTGGGCAGAATCAAGGATACCTAACAAATGGGCGTGGATAGTTACCGGCCTGTTCCTGATTTTTGTTATAACTGGATTAATAATACGAACATTAAAAAAAGGCTGAATTAATCAGCCTTTTTACCAAAATCCACCAACTATTTACTAACTAACAGGCTATTTGAACTATCTGCTATAGTCATTTAACATATGCATCAGTTTCTGCCTGGTGAAGAAAATTCTGCTCTTTACCGTACCTATCTTTAAATCCAGTTTGTCTGCAATCTCATGATATTTGTAACCTTCGATATGCATCCTGAAGGGAATCCTGAACTCATCACTCAATGAGTCAATTGCTTTTTCAATTTCACCTTTGGAATAATGGGACTCAGGTGAGATGAATCCCTTATCGTGTGGCATATTCAGATAATACAGGTCCTGGGTGCCGTCAATTATCGTGTTCTCTTTTATATTACGTCTGTAGTTATTTATGAAGGTATTCTTCATTATAGTGAATACCCACGCTTTGAGATTTGTATAATCAACAAACTTGTCTTTATATGTTAATGCTTTCAGATATGTGTCCTGGACAAGATCCTGAGCCGTATCACGATCAGCAGTGAGGCTCATTGCAAATCTGTGCAGGTTACTTTTCATTTCTATCAGATTATCGTTGAATTCGTAAGTTGTCATAGCTCATTTTTTTTTGATTGTTGAAGCAAATATATCAAAATAAAATAAGATAACAAAATCTTAATATCTTAATATCCTTATATTCTAATTTTATTCTAAATAAGCTATTCCATTAAACAACAGATATAGAGCAGAATAGGAGTACAGATTGATGAGGTTTATAAATTATTTATAAATTAATTATTAATTGATTTTATGGAATTGCAAATTCGAAATCAACTTACTCCGGAGATTATTTGAGCAACTTTTGTATTTTTAAAGAAAAAAATACATGGATTTTAACATAGAGTTTTCTAAAGGGCAGCTTATCAGAGGCGTGATTAAGAGTCCGGGTAAAAACTTAAGGGCTGTTGTGTTGCTGATCCACGGACTTGGTGAACACATCGGACGTTATATGCACTTGGCTGAACTGTTCAATTCCTCCGGAATTGGATTTGCCGGGATCGATCTTCCGGGTCATGGCCGTTCCGATGGGAAGGAGGGTATCATGAATTGCATAATGAACCATTTAAGGCTGAAGTGTTTGCAGTAATATTTGCCTGGATTGAAAACAGACTTGCAGGGAAATAATTTATCATTATATGGATCTCAGAACAATTGTAAAAACTGACCCGTCACCTTATAAAATCAGCTATAACAGCAGGGTAATGTTTATTGGTTCCTGTTTTGCTACAGCTATTGGAATGAAGATGAATGCAGGACGAATGCCTGTTATGATAAATCCTTCAGGAACAGTATTTAATCCTGTTTCAGTATCGAATACTCTAAAGATTATAACAGACAGAAAAGAATTCGGCATTGAGGACCTGTATAATTTTAATGGTACTTATCTGAGTTTTTACCACTATACAGATTTTTCCTCGGATGACCCTGATAAATTACTTCAAAAGATTAACTGCCGGATTAAAGAAGCTCATAATTTTTTAATGTCGGCAGAGTTCCTTTTTATTACCTTCGGAACTGCCCGGGTTTACAGATGGAAGGAGACCGGAGTTATTGTTTCCAACTGTCATAAAATCCCTTCTTCTTATTTTGACTCGGAGTTACTTGCAGTTAATGAGATAGTTACATTATGGCAACAACAGCTTGACATTCTACATTCTCTTTCCCCGAACCTGAAAGTAGTCTTCACAATAAGTCCAGTAAGACACTGGAAAGATGGTGCTCACGGTAACCAGGTGAGTAAGTCAGCGCTCTTCCTTGCAATTGAGGAATTGCTGAAATATCCGGCATCAGGCGGCTATTTTCCGGCATATGAAATTTTAATGGATGATTTGCGCGACTACAGGTTTTATGATAATGATATGCTTCATCTTTCTGATACGGCAATTGACTATATCTGGAATCTTTTTACTGAAAGTTATTTTGACAGTAAAACCATGGAAATATGGAGAGAGGCAGTTAAAATAACAAAGTCATATGAACACAGGTTAATGGCGGATTCGCCTTCCGGAATAAAACGATTTGCTGAAGGTTTGCTGAAGCAGATATCCGAAGTTACCGGGAAGGTACCGCAAATTGACCTTAAAAAGGAAAAAGCCTATTTTACAGATTTGTTATCCGGTAAATTGTGACTACCCAGCACCCAATACCCAGTACCCAGCACCCAGCACCCAATACCTTTTATCCGCTGAAGCTTTAGCGAAAGCGGACAGCACCCAGCACCCAAATTATTTACCTGATTAATGAAATTTTGTTAATAAAATCCTGAGGATCTTTTGTAATTATTATTTTTTCTGAAATTATTTTCCCCGGCAAACCCGGATAATCGGTGAAGATGATTTTGTTAAGATTAAGTGACTTGCTTAGGTTGCCAAAATATTCAAACTTTTTTTCTGCAAAATCAAATGCTCCGGAATTGACTGCAAGGTTTTTAAATGGTTTAATTTTGTGAATTTCAATTAACTCGGATGCCGGCAGGATTCCTCCGGTAAAAATAACATCAAATCCACGTTTTTTGAGGGCATATTTATAAAAAAGGTAATTATTATCAAAAAGGTTGCCAGTAATATTGATCATAGCTATAGAGGATTTTAATTTGGCAGGGATTGTTTTGAGGGAATTATCCTCTACAATAATGATCTGCTTAATAGTATTCATGATGAATTGTTCCTGCGCCCTTGAGAGACTACCGGTCTGCCAGAGAATCCTCGATTTTAAAAGTAAAGGATAAAGATATTTAATATAAGCTTCTTCAATACCCTGACTTTTAATAAAGGGTGCCAGTGCATCTTTAAACTGATCCTCATTGAATCTTATTGCAGACATAAGTATTTTACCGGGCTGAAAACTCTGATCGATATCGTCCTGTTTGCTGCTTATGGCCATTACCTTTTGCGTAAGTTCATCTTCGCTTAGCAAGGCTATTTTTGAAATTTTCAGTCCGTTTCTGTTAAGATAAGCTACATTCAGGATTTTTTTCAGTTCTGATTCATTATATGTTCTTATGTTCGAGTCAGTTCTTTCTGGGTCAAGTATTTTGTATCGTTTTTCCCATATTCTGATAGTATGGGCTTTGATACCAGAGAAATTTTCAAGATCCTTAATCGAAAAAACATTTAATCCATTTTCCATAGCTATTCACAATAAGTAAGATTAAGTTGACATAGATTCCCAATTTATAAAACAATCATGAAACATGATTGTTTAAGATGTTTTAATAATAGTTAAAATTATCTGGTCCTACCAACGGGATAAGCTCCCGGAGCAGGCTTTTAGCGTCCCCTGCCGGAATGTTGTTTCCTATTCAGTTTCTTCAACCATTATCTTTTTCACAACTCTGGCACCGTCATCAAAGATAATGGTTACCAGATACATTCCTCTTTTTGGATTATCGAGCCATATTTTTGTAAGGGGCAGTGGATTATTATATTGAATCCTGTAGATATCCTGACCGATCATATTTGTAACCTTAACAGATGAAATATTCCTGTCGCATCTGATAGTAAAGTTTTTTTCCCTGACCGGGACAGGATAAATACTTATATTAATGTTTGTTACTTCCCTGATATAGCGTTTTTCAGAAGAATTATTCAAAACAGTAACTGTATCCTTCTGTGCATGCAGGATAGTAGTAAGAAATATTAACAGAACCAGGAGTAAACCTTTCCTCATAAATACTGTTTAAATAATATCTATCAAAAATTGTGCTAAAGTTAATAAAATTTTTTATTAATTCATTCCAGTAGTGATTTTGCTTTTTCCAGGTCCCCCGGAGTATCAATTCCAAAACTTTCCCACTCAGTTATGGCAGTTCTGATCCGGAATCCGTTTTCTAACCATCTGTTTTGTTCAAGAGATTCGGCTGTTTCAAGAGGACTCCTGGGTAGTTTTGTAATCTTTTTCAGAATATCTGTTCGGAATGCATAAATGCCAATGTGCTTATAATAAGAGTGTTTGTGTGTCCATTCATATGCTTCAGCATCTCTGAAATAAGGTATTGCAGCCCTGCTGAAATAAATTGCGTTATGCTTTGAATCGAGAATAACTTTTGGTTGGTTTGGATTAAAGATATCTTCTCCCTGCCTGACTTTCCTTACAAGGGTGGCAATTTCAACCGATTTTTTGGTGAAGCATGAAGCAAGCAGACTGATCTGTTCCGGTTTGATAAATGGTTCGTCGCCTTGTATGTTGATAACAACATCAATTAAATAGCCTGTTTCATCAGCTATTAGGGTTACAGCTTCTGCACAGCGGTCTGTGCCGCTTTGATGATCAGGTGATGTTATAACAGCTTTCCCTCCGAAATTAAGGACAGTATCATATATCCTTTTATCATCAGTGGCGACATATACTTTGTCAATAGCTTTGGAGGTTTGTTCGTAAACTCTTTGAATCATTGTTTTGCCTCCTATTGAAGCAAGAGGTTTCCCGGGGAACCTCGATGATGCATAACGTGCAGGTATAATGCCTGCGAGATTATATCCAGAGTCTTTCTTCATTTTGCGAATTTACAAAAAATGCATTTTCCAATGTTTCAAAAATATCTTAAATTCGCAACATCTTAAAATTAATATGAAAGATCTGCAAAGCATTAAGCAAAGGTTCGGTATAATAGGTAATTATTTCGGGCTTAACCGGGCGATAGATATTGCCGTTCAGGTCGCCCCAACAGATCTTTCAGTACTGATAACTGGTGAAAGTGGTACAGGGAAAGAGGTTTTTCCGCAGATTATTCATCAGTTCAGTGCCAGAAAACATGGTCAGTATATTGCCGTTAACTGTGGTGCTATCCCCGAAGGCACAATAGATTCTGAGTTGTTTGGTCATGAAAAAGGATCTTTTACCGGAGCGACAGAAAACAGAAAGGGTTATTTTGAAGTCGCAGACGGTGGTACAATTTTCCTGGATGAGGTGGCTGAATTGCCCTTATCAACCCAGGTCCGTCTTTTAAGGGTACTGGAGACCGGCGAATTTATAAGGGTTGGATCATCAAAGGTCCATAAAACAAACGTAAGGGTTATTGCTGCAAGTAATACCGATGTCGTAATGGCAATTGAACGGGATAAGTTCAGGGAGGATCTGTTTTACAGACTTAATACCGTTCCGATAAAGATACCTGCATTGAACGAAAGGGGGGATGATATATTCCTGCTTTTCAGAAAATTTGCTGTCGATTTTGCGGAGAAATACCGGATGCCTGCAATCAGGTTGAGTAATGAAGCAAAAAATATTCTCATGAACTATTCATGGCCGGGGAATGTACGTCAGTTAAAAAATATAACCGAACAGATATCCATAATAGAAAGTGAAAGGGAAATAAATGTTGAGACTCTTCGGGCATATCTTCCTGATTATACTGGAGTTAAACTGCCGGCAATAATCAAAAAAGAGGATGAAAAATCATTTTCTTCTGAAAGGGAGATCCTGTACAAGATCCTTTTTGACATGAAAGGCGATATGAACGACCTTAAGAAACTGGTCTTTGACCTCATTCAGAGAGGAGAAATTGATATAAATTTCCATGAAGATAATTCAGGAGTAATAAAGAACCTTTTCCGCGAAGCCCGCAATGAAAAGAAGGTTGCAAGCGTTAGTGATAATACAGCGTCGGATTTTTCCACCCTTCATGGACGGACAGATATCCAGGACACTGAAGAGGTTTTTGAAGAATCATTATCCCTGGCAGGGAAAGAGGTTGAAATGATAAAAAAAGCTCTTGAAAAGTATAATGGTAAAAGAAAACTGGCTGCAAGGGAACTTGGTATTTCCGAACGAACCCTTTACCGGAAAATAAAGGAGTATGAAATTGAGATGTAATAATAAAATATCTGTTCCAGAACATCTGTATCTGATTGTCATATATTTGATTGGGATAATAATGCTCAGCGCATGTAAAATTAATTATTCATTTACAGGCGCGAGTATTTCTCCTCAGGTAAAAACCATGAGTGTCCAGTATTTACAGAACAGAGCCAGTCTGGTTCAACCGGGGTTAAGTCAGTATATGACAGATGCATTGATCGATAAATGCAAGGCTCAGACGAATCTGGGACTGACCAACGGGATAGGCGACGTAAATTTTGAAGGAGAAATTACAGATTACAACACCAGGCCCCTGACAGTGGCTGCTGATGCCAGGGCTGCAATGAACAGGTTTACAATAACGGTAAGAGTAAGATTTACCAACGCCGTTGATCCTGATCTGAGCTATGATCAGTCTTTTTCGAGATATGAAGATTACGACAGTGCACTGGACCTGAGCCAGGTTGAAAAAGAGCTTTCCGATAAGATCGTTGAATTATTGGTTGAGGATATCTTTAACAGAGCTTTTGTCAACTGGTAAAAAGCTATATGAACAGGAACGACTTCATAAGAATGGTTGAAAGCAATGCACCTGTCGATCGTCAGATGACAGGGGAAATCAATGAGCTTATTAAGATTTTTCCGTATTTTCAGAGTGCCCACTTACTTCTGCTGAAAGCATTGAAGGACACTTCAGATATAAAATTTGAAAATCAGCTGAGGAACTCTGCAATACATATTGCTGACAGGGAGGTGTTATATCATCTCTTAAAAAATGACAACATTACTTCACCGGATAAATCAGAAGCTGAAGAAAAACCAGTCAGACAGGAAGAGTCAACTCCTGCAGCTCCGGAAGGAGACAGTCAGCAAACAGTAATTGAATCAGCCAGGAGCAGTGAGGAAATGATAAATGAGATTGAGAAAGAATCGGCTGATAATAAAAAGGCAGAACAATTAATTACTGATAATCTGACCTCCACACATTCAATACTCATATCTGCCGACAATGATGAAGAGGACTCGGGGAAAAATGTATTCATTATCGAAGATGAATCAGAACAGGGTGAAGAGAGGATAATTTATATGGATCCGGGATTTTCAGTTTCTGAACAATCAGACCTGCTTGAGCTTGACAGTGATGATACCCTTGAACATGAGCCTGGAGAGGAGAAAGTAACAGAACCGGAGGTAACTGAAGAAGAAAGGAAATCCAAAAAAGAATTACATGCCGGGCTAATTGATAAATTTATTTTAGACAATCCAAGGATAGAGCCTTCAAAAGATAAGTCGGACCTTACCAATGAAGACATTTCAAAACCATTTGTTGAGGAACAGGGTGGCTTTGTAACTGAAACCCTGGCAAGAATATATGTTAATCAGGGATATTACTCAAAGGCAATTGAAATTTATGAGAAATTAAGCTTGAAATTTCCGGAAAAAATTAGTTACTTTGCAATTCAAATTGAAAAGGTTAAAGAGTTAATTAAAAAGGATTAATTAAATAGACGGCAGATGGGAATTTATGTATTAGTATCAGTTTTAGTTATAATTGCCTGCTTTCTGCAGATACTTATAGTACTGGTTCAGAATTCAAAAGGTGGAGGTCTTGCAGCTAATTTTACATCAGCAGGGCAATCTATGGGGATCAGGAAAACAGCTGATTTTCTTGAAAAATCTACATGGACACTTGCAGGAGCAATTCTTATTTTATGTGTTGTATCCACAGCTTCAATTCCGCGTGGTGAAACAACAGAACGTTCAAGGATAGAGAATCAGATCCAGAATGCAGTTGATCCGGAAGCTATTCCAACATTACCAACAGCTGTCCCTCCTTCTACATCCACTCCTCAGGCTGAAGATCAAAGTACGCCGCAAGAGTAGAATAAGGAAACAATGATATTCATAAAAGTGCCAGTTTGTCACATACTGACACTTTTTTTTGTTTTTATATTGCATTGTAACACAACACCATGCGTTGCTACAGGGATTTTTATCAGGTTTTAATGGCAGTTAAACAACATTTCAGTGACACTAAATAATCAAAAATGGCATTATTTCCTGTTTGGCATAAATTATGCTTACTAAAGAAGTCGAAAAATTGATGTTTAACTTTAAAACTAAATAAAAATGGCACAATTAAAAGGTAAAGTACTGGCAGGTAAGGTCCTGGTCAAACCTTACGAAGCTGAAGATAAGACTGCAAGCGGAATAATCATTCCTGATTCTGCAAAGGAAAAACCTCGTCAGGGAAAAGTAGTTCTTGTCGGAGCTGCAAAAAAAGATGAAGAAATGGAAGTAAAGAAAGGTGATGTTGTTCTTTACGGTAAGTATTCCGGACAAGAACTTACTATCGATGGTGAAGACTATCTGCTTATATCACAGGCAGATATACTTTTTATAACTTGATTTTTCAAAACCTGTAAATAATTATAAAAATGGCAAAGGAAATTAAATTCGATATTGATGCACGCTCTCAACTTAAAGAAGGAGTTGATCAGTTGGCGGATACGGTTAAGGTAACTCTTGGTCCTAAAGGACGGAATGTGGTTCTTGAGAAGAAATTTGGTGCTCCTCAAATAACCAAGGATGGTGTTACGGTTGCTAAAGAAATAGAATTGTCAGATGCATGCAGAAACATGGGTGCTCAGATGGTTAAGGAAGTGGCTTCCAAAACAGGAGAAGTTGCCGGTGATGGTACAACAACTGCAACTGTTTTAGCACAGGCAATCATTAATGTAGGTCTGAAGAATATTACAGCCGGTGCAAATCCGATGGATATAAAAAGAGGAATTGACAAGGCTGTTGAGAAAGTAATAAAACATATTGCTTCACAGGCTAAAGTTATTGGTGATGATCTGGACAAAATTGAACAAGTTGCCAGGATCTCAGCAAATGATGATCACGAAATCGGTAAGCTTATTGCTGAAGCTATGAATAAGGTTCATAAGGAAGGTGTCATCACTGTTGAAGAATCAAAAGGAACAACCACCTCGGTTGAATTAGTTGAAGGTATGCAGTTCGATCGTGGTTATATCTCAGCATATTTTGTAACCAATCCTGATAAAATGGAAGCTGATCTGGAAAATCCCTACATTCTTATTTATGATAAGAAAGTATCCTCAATGAAAGATTTGCTACCAATTCTTGAATCAACTGCCCAATCAGGACGTCCTCTGCTTATTATAGCTGAAGATATTGAGGGTGAAGCTCTTGCCACTCTGGTTGTTAATCGTTTGAGGGGTTCGCTTAAAGCTTGTGCAGTAAAAGCTCCTGGTTTCGGTGACAGAAGAAAAGAGATGCTTGAAGATATCGCAATTCTGACAGGCGGAACGGTTATCTCAGAAGAAAAGGGACTTAAACTGGAACATACAACTATCGATATGATGGGCAATGCTGAGAAAGTTAACGTTAATAAGGAGAACACAACAATTGTTAATGGTGCAGGCGATAAGGAGATGATTAAAGCGCGTATCGGACAGATAAAGCAGCAGATGACTACAACCACTTCCGATTACGACAAGGAGAAGTTACAGGAGCGTCTGGCTAAATTGTCAGGAGGTGTTGCCGTACTTTATATTGGTGCTGCTTCTGAAGTGGAAATGAAAAGCAAGAAAGACCGTGTTGATGATTCTTTACATGCTACACGTGCTGCAATTGAAGAAGGCATTGTTCCGGGAGGGGGAGTGGCATATATTCGTGCCATTGCTTCTCTTGAAAACCTCAAAGGGGACAATGAAGATCAGACCACCGGCATCGAGATCATCAAACGCGCTATTGAAGAACCATTGCGGCAGATAGCAGTAAATTCAGGCAGAGAAGGTGCGGTTGTTGCACAGAACGTTAAAGCCGGGAAAGCCGATTATGGTTATAATGCACAGAGTGATAAATTTGAGAAATTGTATACATCGGGTGTTATTGACCCGGCCAAGGTCGTCCGTATTGCTCTTGAAAATGCAGCATCTGTCGCAGGAATGTTCCTGACAACGGAAGCTGTTGTTGTTGAAGAAAAGGAAGAACAGCCTCCGATGCCACCACAGGGTATGGGCGGAGGAATGCCGGGAATGATGTAATATCAAATAAATATATATCCTTTTAATTTACGTGTAGAGCCAGGTTTCAGACCTGGCTCTATATTAGGTTTGAATTATGGAGAACATCCGCAATTTCTGTATCATAGCTCATATTGACCACGGTAAAAGTACCCTGGCAGACAGGTTGCTTGAAAAGACAAATACCATTGCAGAAAGGGAATTCCAGTCGCAGGTTCTCGACAACATGGAACTTGAAAGAGAACGTGGTATTACAATCAAGAGTCATGCGATTCAAATGGAATATATTTATGGAGGTAAAAAATACTTCCTGAATCTTATTGATACGCCAGGGCATGTAGATTTTTCATATGAAGTTTCCAGGTCAATTGCAGCTTGCGAAGGAGCTCTGCTGGTTATAGATGCAACACAGGGTATACAGGCACAGACGATCTCAAATCTTTATATGGCTCTTGACCATAATCTCGAAATAATACCGGTTCTTAACAAGATGGATATGGCAAGTGCAATGCCTGAAGAGGTTAAAGATCAGATAGTTGATCTTACCGGATGTGACCGCCTTGAAATAATAGAAACAAGTGCAAAAACAGGCATGGGTGTGGAAGAAATCCTTAACAAAATTGTCACAAGAATATCTTCTCCTAAAGGTGATCCCGATGCACCCTTGCAGGCACTTATATTCGATTCGGTCTTTAACTCCTTCCGGGGAATAGTGGCATATTTCAAGATTGTAAACGGTACTGTAAGAAAAGGTGATCGTGTTAAATTTGTCAATACCGGTCATGAATATAATGCTGAAGAGATTGGAGTACTTAAGTTGAAGCAGCAACCCCGCGAAAAGATGAGTGCTGGCGATGTAGGTTATATCATTTCTGGAATAAAAAACTCTTCAGAGGTTAAGGTTGGTGATACAATAACACATGTTAAAAATCCATGTTTTAAAGCAATTTCCGGATTTGAAAATGTAAAACCCATGGTTTTTGCAGGTTTGTACCCGGTTGATGCAGATGAATATGAAAACCTTAGGATGTCGATTGAAAAACTGCAGTTAAATGATGCTTCTCTTTCATTTGTTCCTGAGTCATCAGCAGCCCTTGGTTTTGGATTCAGGTGCGGATTTCTCGGATTACTTCACATGGAGATTGTGCAGGAACGCCTTAACAGAGAGTTCGATATGGATGTTATAACCACAGTGCCAAATGTCTCCTTTAAGGTTTTTACAACAAGAGGCGAAGAGATTGATGTTCATAATCCTTCAGGCCTGCCACCTTTGAACCATATCGAACGGATAGAAGAACCCTATATTATTGCTCAGGTAATTACATTATCTGATTATATAGGATCAATCATGAAACTTTGTATTGATAAAAGAGGTATCCTTAAGAATCAGGTTTACCTGATAAAAGACAGAGTTGAACTGACTTTTGAAATGCCTCTTACTGAAATAGTCTTCGATTTTTATGATAAACTTAAGAGTATATCTAAAGGATATGCTTCATTTGATTACTATTATTCTTCGTACAGGAAAGCCGATCTGGTCAGACTGGATATTCTTCTGAACGGAGAAATGGTAGATGCTCTTTCAACACTTATTTACAGGGGGAATGCATATGATTTTGGACGTAAGATCTGCGTTAAACTGAAAGAGCTTATTCCCCGTCAGCAGTTTGATATTGCAATTCAGGCAGCAATTGGGGCAAAAATTATCTCGAGAGAAACAGTAAAGGCTGTAAGAAAGGATGTGACTGCAAAATGTTATGGGGGAGATATAACCAGAAAAAGAAAGCTTCTCGAAAAACAAAAAAAGGGGAAAAAACGGATGAGGCAGGTTGGAAATGTTGAAGTACCACAACAGGCATTTCTTGCTGTTTTAAAGCTTGACTGACAAACTGGGATTATTGTTAATCTTTTATCCGGATTAATTGCTTATTCTTATCTGACTAAAAAACCATCTCTTAACCTGGAAATTATTGATCAATCAATGGACTTATATTTTGAACTTTATATCGAAATCACGATAAATTATTAAATTCAGAATATTATGATAGAATCTTTTTCCAATAAACTGAAAAAACTTGAAACAATAGTTGAAAAATCGCCGGAAATTGATCGCCATTTTTTAGTTCCTGGGGAGGAATTTGTTGAGCGACGCCGGAAGACATGGAAAGCTTTGTTGGAAGAGACAGATATTGACGTGGCGTTTGCTTTTTCAGACGAACACTATAGCGGGGATGTGCCGTATATGGGTGGAAATACTAATTATTCTATTGAACAGGTTGCATTTGGACTTGGTCCGGATCCGTATTCATCTGGTATAATAGCCGGTTTTGAAGGTGTATATATTGCCGGTCAGCTTGCTAAGCGTGCAGGTATAATGGTATACCCCACCGAAAGTCTGCAACTGGCTGATGAAAAATACCCGGTAGAAGGATTTACTTTAAAGGATATTCTGGAAAGAATTGCTGGCCGAGAGGTTAACCGTATAGGTCTTCTTTCTCCAAGACAGGTCATTCCTGACGGAATTGTTGCCAGTCTGGAAGAAATTGCTGGTAAAAATAATGTTATCGATACCCAGGTGCCATTTCAAAAGGTAAAAAATCTAAAAAGCTCAAATGAAATGAGGCTTATTGAAGACGCAGCCTATGTTACTTCCCTGGCTCTACGGTCCATGCTGGCTGTTATGGAGCCAGGCATGGATGAAACTGAAGTGGCTGCATTCGGCGATATGCTGGCAAAATGGATGGGCTGTGAGCGACAAGGATTTCAGACAATGGTTGGTTCAGACATAGCTTGCGCAACAATGATTGGACCAGCTCTTAACCGACAGATCATTGAAGATGAATTTATACATCTGGGAACCTCCTTTAAAAGAGATGGTCTTACAGCTTGTTGCAGGCGAAGCCTTTTTACAAGCAATAGTGGAATAACACCATATCGCGATTATTTCAGAAAAATAGTGGAAGAGGGTTTTATTATCGGTTTTAATGCTTATGTAGATATTGCTGAAAACAATAAACCGGCAAAATATCAGGAGCAGGCATTAATAGATTTTTTTAATGCTAAAACGGATGAAATGATCAATATGGTCCGGTCAGAATATGGATCAAAGGTAGCTATATCATTAAAGGAACAACTTTTTAATGAGATTCCCGGGATTCCATCGGGACTGGCAAGGATGAAACCTTACACCGGAACTCACAACTCCGGGTATACAGAATGTCAGGAATTTTTCGGAGCTATCACCCTTGAATCTGAGGAGCCTTTGGAAAAACAGATTGTAACTATGCTGGATGTTGCCCTGCGGGGTCGTGGCAGCAAATGGCTGGGCGAGGAATTCGAACAGATTATTACTGGTTTTGATTACTGGGTTGTTGAAGACACATTGGGAAAATACGGAAACGTAGTGAAAAACCTGACAGGGGAGCTTCAACCCGGAGGAAAGACAGTTAAGGGTATTGGAAAAATCCCCATCAATGTTCAATCCTTAGTTGGTAACCTTAACGAATATGGAGATTAAATCAAATGTTAAGGGGAAGGCTGCTAATTTGTTAATTAATACAAAATAGTAATAATATAACAGATTTTTAAATAATCTCTGACCGACTATTTAAACAAAACTATTAATCTTAAGAAAGTTATAATTATGAAAAAACAAGCTTCAGTTT
>Ga0315547_1000333_pt1 | contig 49559 bp, 36 predicted proteins | sample SalMarSW160240MG_2_FD_202542 | JGI IMG/M metagenome (GOLD analysis project Ga0315547, IMG submission 202542) | Salt marsh sediment microbial communities from the Plum Island Ecosystem LTER, Massachusetts, United States - Salt Marsh Sediment SW1601-240 ...
TTCTTGAATAGCCAAGCTTCTGAGGCAGGGACTGTTACTTGAGGGTCCAGTACAATTTGCCCCACGCTGTTGCTGTAGATATGGTAGGTGATGTCTTCCCCCACCAGGAAACTGGGCAAAACTACTCGCTTTTTGGAATCTGGTTTTACGCTCCCAGGTATCCTTGTTAATTCCTCATCCTTTATTATGGTTGTCATACATCTACTCCTTTACTATCTACCTACACACATATTTTATCATAGTGGGATTGTTTGTCAAGTGGGATAACCCCACTTTTTCACTCCTCGTGACATTGCTGGCTGACCGAGCTCGAACTTACTTGCTGTAAGAAATGCGCAGGCGCTTATATTCATTGGGTCAACTTATTTCCTCCTTCAGGAAGGGGCTTAACGCTCCCTCCCGTTCTTGTTATTCCAGTGCCACTTTCCACACTGCTGGCATTTCCAGGCCTGGCGTGGCTTACCTGTCTTCTTATCGGTGAACTTTATGAGCTCCATAAACTCGTCCGCGCCGCAACTTTTACCCGGCAACCATACATCGTGCTCCAGTTCAGATAGATAGGTGACACTTGATAGCAGACGAAAGGTGGTATAATGGTTGCATTCCGACCTTATGGTTAAAAAGAGGTTGAGGTGAAAGGAAGTCGTACTAAGAAGGTTATTCGAATTGTTTTACCTGTTGTTGTGGTACTGGTTCTTATCAGTGGCTATGCCTGGTTCCACAATTTGACCAGAGCACCGCTGCCACAGCACGACGGAGAGCTAAGAGCAGCCGGGCTGAACGAAACAGTGGAAATCCTGCGTGATGAGTGGGGTATTCCGCAGATTTACGCCAGCAGCATGCATGACCTGTTCTTCGCCCAGGGATACACGCAAGCCCAGGACCGCTGGTGGCAGATGGAGTTCTTTCGGCACCTGGGGAGCGGCAGAATCGAGGAGCTAGTTGGCAAAAATAGCGACCTGCTTGCCGCAGACATTTTTCTTCGCAGCCTTGGCTGGCGACATGTAGCAGAGCAGGAAGCAGAAAACTATGACTATGAGACCCTCGCCTCTGCTCAGGCCTTCGCCGATGGCGTCAACGCCTATATTATGAGCCGTGACCCCGGCGAACTGGCTCTAGAATACAGCGTCCTTGGGCTAACAGGCATTGACATCCAAATCGAACCGTGGACACCTGTTGACTCGCTAACATTTGCCAAAATAATGGCATTTGAGTTAGGTTTCGGGGGGAGCACGGAGGAACTCCGCTCCACCCTCTATGAACTCCTCGGTCAGGGGATGACTGACCAATGGTTAACGCCTCCATGGCCGTACGGTGAAAAGCCTACCATCATCCAGCCAGAAGATTTGCCGATAACAGAATCAACTCTTACCAGCCAGGTTAACAACACCACCATGCCTCCTGAAGTTGATACGTTGGCCATGGAAAACATCTGCCTGGACACGCACCTGATTTTCGGTGATAGCTCAGGCCTGGGCAGCAATAACTGGGTAGTCAGCGGCAGCATGACGGCGAGCGGCATGCCGCTGCTGGCCAATGACCCTCACCTGGGCATTCAGATGCCATCAATCTGGTACCAAATCGGCTTGCACTACCAACCCACCAACGGAGAATCTCCTCTGGACATAGCAGGGTTTACCTTCGCACCTTCACCGGGAATCATCATCGGCCACAACAACTTTATTGCCTGGGGGGTGACCAATGTTGACCCGGATGTATTCGATTTGTATCGTATTCGTGTCAATCCTGATAATCCGCTCCAGTACGAGTGGAATGGCGAATGGCGTGATATGACCCTGTACGAGGAAACCATTCACTTTGGAGACGGCGAAGAACCAATCACCATCCAGGTTCGTGAAACGCACCTCGGCCCAATCATCAACGATAATCACATAAACGAAGAAACCGGCGATATCACTGGCTTCAACAATGAAGACCCGCTGGCATTGCGCTGGACGGCTTTAGACCCAGGCACGATCACGCAGGCGATTGTTAAGCTTGACAAAGCAACTAACTGGGAAGAATTCCGCGGAGCGCTCCAGTACTGGGATGTTCCTTCGCAGAACTTCGTTTATGCCGACGTGGAAGGTAACATCGGCTATCAGACACCTGGCCGCATTCCCATCCGCGCTGAAAACCACAGCGGGCTCCTTCCCGTCCCGGGCTGGACAGACGAGTTTGAATGGCAGGGCTTCATTCCATACGATGACCTCCCCCGCATCTTCAACCCGGGACGTGGCTATATTGTCACCGCCAACCAGGCACTTGTTCCCCTGGAGTACTATGACCAGTTGGCCCAGGAACTGGCAGCGGGACGAAACTACGTCATCAGCCACGAATGGAACTACGGCTATCGTGGGCAACGGATTGTCGAGCTGCTGAAAGAAAAGGCACCACATACCATTGCCAGCTTCCAGGCTATTCAGGGCGACAATAAGCTGATTAGCGCCGAAGAACTGATGCCTTACCTCGCCAGCTTGCAGTTCGCTGATACCGAGCTGGCTGAAGCTCGCGACTGGCTGCTTGAATGGGACTGTCAATGCAATGCGGACAGCCCGCAAGCTGCGCTGTACGCCCAGTTCTGGGCAAAATTGGTGGACAACCTGTACAGCGACCAGCTAGGTGAAGAGGCACAAGCGGACGGTGAAAGCAACGAAATGTGGGCTACGTTTTTGCTGATGGAAGAACCTGACAACGTCTGGTGGGACGATATTACCACAGAGGATGTAGTTGAAACCCGCGACGACATTCTGGTTCGCTCATTCCGTGAAGGTTACGCCAACACGGTTGCTGCGCTTGGTGAAAATCGCAATGATTGGAGATGGAGCGAGTTACATACTGCAACCTTCGTCAGTAACCCGCTTGGATTGAGCGGCATTGGTCTGATTGAGAATATCGTCAATCGCGGTCCATTTGCCACCAGCGGCAGCACAGAGACCATTAATGCAAATCGGTGGACTGTCAGTTCCGGTGACTTCACCGTGTCCAGCTTACCATCCATGCGCATGGTCGTTGACGTTGGTGACTTCACACAAAGCGTCACCGTTCATACTACCGGTGAGAGCGGTCATCCTTACAGTCAGCACTATGACGACATGATTGACCTGTGGTGCAACATGGAATATTATCCTATGCTCTGGACACGGGAGCAGGTCGAGTCAGCTACCGTTAACAGGCTCATCTTGAATCCCGGCGACTAAAAGCAGGAGCAAGCCTTAGCCCCGCTGCCGGCAAGCGTCAGAGCAGCGATATTACTTCAAGCTCATCTCCCAGAAAGCTATATTGCTACCCTTTAGCTGTAAACCTATTGACCAGTCACCATTGCACGAACACAGGCATGTCCGATTTCGTGCGTATAGCCGGATACCATAGCCTATCCACTCCTGAGGCTCCGGATAATTTCCCCGAACTTTGGTCTTTTCCCATACATCAGCAAGTAAGTCCTGAAAACCCTGCTGGTTAATAACAAAGTCCCAATGATGGAGAGCCCCAGCACCGCTATACTGGCAGCCAGTTGCCAGGCAGGTATGTCACTCACGCCGAGCCTTATCATCACTGCCACAGGAGCTGTGATAGGAAAAATAGTAAGAACTACCCAAATTGGGTTGTCCGGAAACAACATAAGTAAAGACATGAACCAGATAGGTATAAGTAAGGGAAGTGTAAAAATCCCGATCAGTTGTTGTCCTTCCCGGGAACTGGAGCTGATGGCGCCAATACCTGCTGAAAGCACGGCGAACAACAAGTAGCCCAGGATGAAATACACTACAGCCAGAACAAGGAAGTTAGCCGGTAATTGTATTGTGCTGATAAAGCCGCCGAAAGTGGATGAGGCCAGGCTCAACAGGAGTGACGCCGAGATTACCCAGACGCCTACCTGCGCCAGCCCGGCAGCACCAATCCCGAAAACCTTGCCGGTGAGTAACTGCCGGGCGGAAACGGAGGACAACAATATCTCTATAAGGCGATTCTCTTTCTCCTCAACAAGCCCTTGCAGCAGATAAGTGGAGGAGAAAATGATGGCGAACACAAGTAGAATGCCAAAAACAACTGGAATGATGAAAGTCCCGAATCCGCCTTGCTCCGGAGCTATGGCGCCGGTTTCGGTCAGCCTGGTGGTGACCAGATTCAAGGGTGCTTCTACCCGGTCTACAGTGGCCGCGGGCACCTTACCCTCCAATAGATTACTCAAGAGGAAATTCCTGATTGCCGTCGCAATGTCCTCTGGTGCCACCAGTTGTTTCTCCAGAGTATACAGGCTAACCACTCCCGTCGAGATATAATCCGGCGGAATGACGAAATACTCTTTGATATCCCCCTCTACCAGTGCTTCAGTCGCGTCATCCGGTGTATCAAAGCGAACCAGATTTACCTTATCCTGCTGGGTATATCCCTCGAATCCGCCTGACTTATCTACATATCCAATGGTTACTTCTCCTGCAACGGGCGGCTCTGCAACTCCTGATATGAGCTGGAAACCTCCTATGGCCAGAAGGGCTACGAGTGGCACGATAAGGGTCATAATGATAAACCCTCTCCTCTTTATCGTGTGCAGGAATTCATGTCTGAATATCAATAGCGTCTTATCCATGGCTTTTACCAACAACCTTCAGGAATATTTCGTTCAGTGGAGGAGTAGCTACCTCAAAGCGATTGATTACTATGCCGGTGCTTACCAATCGTTCCAGGACTTGCTGAGGAGTTGTATTTCCATCAAGGACCAGCTCAACGTAGCCCTTGTGAGTGCGCTTGCCGGTAACCCCCGGCACTTCCCCCAGCTCACCATCAAAATCCAGAATAACCGAATTGCTTCTATAGCTTGACTTGATTTCAGTCAGATTCCCGTAAAGGACTGCGCGCCCGTTGTTTATCATTAATATGCGGTCGCAAAGTTCCTCTACTTCATTCATCCTGTGTGTGCTCAGGATTACGGCTTTACCCTGATTCCTCAAGTCAACGAACATCCTTTTCACTAACTCGGTGTTAACCGGGTCGAGACCGGCAAAGGGTTCGTCAAGAATAACCAGTTCCGGGTCATGGATGATAGTAACGATGAATTGGATAATCTGCCCCATGCCCTGGCTCAACTCCTCAATCTTCTTTCTTTTGTGCGGTAGCATACCTGTTTGGTTGAGCAGCTCGTTAGCTTTTCCTTCGGCTGAGTGCCTGTCCATACCTTTGAGGGAGGCAAGGTAGATGATGGAGTCGATGGTAGTCAGCTTCCTATACAGTCCTCTTTCCTCAGGCAAATAGCCAAGCTTATTCTTGCTAGCTTCACTCAACTTCTCGTCAAGGATTGTCACGTCGCCCGAGTCTGGCTTGATGATGTCCATCATCATCCTGATGGCGGTAGTCTTGCCCGCACCATTAGGACCAATTAGACCAAATATCTCACCTTGAGCGACAGAGAAGGATAGATCGTTAACCACGGCCTTGTTTGCGTAGGACTTGAATATATGATTGACTTCAGCTGCAAGCATAGTAGAAGCACCTTCTCCAACTCTCATTATATAGCAGAGCAGTCAATATGTTGATTACCTTATAATAAATCGTCATTTTGTTTGCTTAGAGGTAAAATATGCTGCTAAACGTCTTTATCGTATCCTGTCTCTTGCCAGTGAGGCAAATATGCCTCCAACACAAAGGATAGCAAATATCAGGATTTCACCTCGGCGCTTGAAGCAGACCAGAAAACTGCACGATTCGTCAAATTATGTGGAAATGGCTACAAGCTGTTGACCAAGGTGGAAGGCGTCTTGCAGGGCTGCAGGACGCTCTTTAATCTGAGCTTTGCTATCGATTCCCCTGATCAACAAGTCGCCGGAATATTTCACGCCGATGGCATCAAAGAAATATTTTACCGTAAGCACTGCACCATCGAACAGCCTCTTGCCCCGGGTAGCGCCAACTGAGATGAATAGTCCTCTCCGTATTCGGTCATCCTCCCTCCCTATACCCAGAACGTGTCTTCTCACCCAAAGCGCCTGGCATCTATCCACTATGGCTTTTGACTGGCTGGTAATACCGTAGAAAAATATCGGCGAAGCAAAAATAATGTGGTCAGTTTCCAGAAGCTTCTTGTACAGCCATTGCATATCATCCTTAATCGGACAGTGACCATCTTTGAGACAGGCGTATATTTCCTGACATGGGGAGACTTTAAGTTGTGAAACCACCACCTTTTCTACCTCTGCCCCCCTCCCTTTGGCACCTTCCAATGCCCTGTCAAGGAGAATTTCAGTATTGCTCTGCCTCCTGGGGCTACCCATGATACCTAATACTTTCATGTTGCTCTCCTTACCACAGACGGAAAGATTGCGGCATCTGTCACTCCCTGACTGGTCTCCAGTGCTTATTGTAACACTAAATTGCCCCTAAGACCCTTTGGAAGTGAGAAATCAGACTCTATTCGGACCTGAGTGCTTCAATGGGATTAAGCCGGGAGGCTTGCCAGGCTGGATAAAAACCAAAGAACAGACCGATACCGACCGCTACCGAAACGGCAAGGATGACTATATCAGCAGTAACCACAGATGGTATCTGCCCCACGCTGGAAACGATATATGAGAGTCCCCAGCCCAGGGCAATCCCGATTATGCCACCGGCCAGTGTCAGCAAAGCGGCTTCAATGAGGAACTGAAGCCATATATCTCGTTCCGTGGCTCCCAGTGCCTTAAGGATGCCTATCTCTCTCCTCCTCTCTATTACAGACACGAGCATTATATTCATCACTCCGACACCCCCCACCAGCAGCGAAATGCCAGCGATAGCACCCAGGAAAATGGTCAGCATTCCTGTCATTTCAGAGAGGGTACTGGCTATCTCCTCCATCGAAGTAATGGTGAAGTCATCATCCGCATTCGCAGCAAGCTGGTGGCGGGAGCGGAGCAGTTCGGTAATTTCCTCAACGACGTAGTCTCCCTGCTCCTCCTCGCTTACCGTCAGCGCGATGGATGACACCACACGTTCTCCCTGGGCGGTCCGTGGCTGGGCAACCGTCTGCTGCAAAGCGGTCAATGGGATGAAGATAGCATCGTCGGAAGAGCCCATCATAGCTCCCTTACTTTCGAGAACGCCGATAACACGCACAATAATGCTGCCCATCCGCATCTGCTGCCCTATCGGGTCAGCGTCTCCAAAAAGCGTCTCTTTCACATTGGAACCGAGCACAGCTACCTTGGTACCACGCTGATAATCATATTCAGTAAAGAAGGCGCCATGGGCAATCTCCAGATTGTTTACCTGCATATACTCCGCGGTCACCCCGCTAACCTGAGCATTCGTATTCTCACCGCCAACGACCAGCTGGAGCTGGCTTGAGTAAGAAGGAGCCACCGAATCTATATAGGGAACCTGTTCAGATATTGCCTCCGCATCTTCCATTGTGAGTGTAGCAGTACTGCCGGTGGCACCCCTGACTCCGCCAAAACCAGTAGTTGCGCCAGGGGTGATGAAGATGAGGTCTGACCCGAAACTTTCGATACTGGAGATGATCTCTGCCTGGACACCCCTGCCGATGGACATCAGGGCAATCACTGCAGTTATGCCAATGACGATCCCCAGGATGGTCAGGGAGCTACGAAGCTTGTGCGTAATCACCCCGGACCAGGCGGCGGACAGAGAGTCAAGCCACTTATTCACACCGATTCCTCCATTACTACCTGGCCATCCTTCAGATGGATAATGCGCTGGCAGTGGTGAGCAAGGTTACTGTCATGCGTTATCATGATCAGAGTACCGCCCTGCTCGGCACGTAAGGAGGTGAGTATAGAGATTACCTCCTCGCCGGCGCGGCTGTCCAGGTTGCCGGTAGGCTCATCGGCGAGAATCAGGGGCGGGCTTTTCGCCAAAGCCCGGGCAATGGCAACTCTTTGCTGCTCTCCTCCTGAAAGCTCGTTAGGGCGATGATTGGCCCGGTCGGAGAGCCCAACCTTAGCCAGTGCCTGCATAGCACGTTCATGGTCTGCACCACCAGCGAATCTCAACCCGAGTTGTACGTTACCCAGTGCCGAAAGCCGGGGCAGTAAATTGAAAGTCTGGAAGACGAAACCAATCTTCCTGCCTCTGACCAGGGCCAGTTCACCGCTACTGAGGCGGTTTACTTCCTTACCCTCCAGATAGTAGCTCCCTGAAGTTGGTGTATCCAGGCAACCAATGAGGTTAAGGATGGTCGTTTTGCCCGAGCCGGAGGGCCCCATAATCGCCACCATCTCACCCTGTTCAATATGAAGGTTTATCCCCCTGAGCACGGTCAGCTCTCTGTTGCCCATGGGATAGACTTTGGTTATATTCTGTAACTTAATCGTTGGGGTGCCCCCCCATTCCCGGTATAAACATTCCTTCTGGAGGTCCTTGCTGTTCGGGTGTCGTCGTTGTGGTAGCAGTGCCTTGCGGCACAACCACTTCTTCCCCTTCACTGAGCCCGCTGGTTACTTCGGTATATTGCCAGCTGCTGATGCCAGTCTGTATAATGCGTTCTTCAGCAGTGCCATCAGGTAATACAACCTGGACGTAGGTTTGCCCTCCCTGGGTGGTAATCGCTGAGTTTGGTATCAGCAGCACATCGTCCCTCTCCTCCTCCGGTAGACTTACGATGACACTCAGGCCTTCCCTGAGCTGTTTTTGCGCTACAGCTTCGAGCGGCTGTATTTCGACTTTCACTTCGTAGTTCACTACTCCTGACGCAATAGTGGCTGTGGGCGAGATATAGGTGACTTGAGCGGGGAGATTCATACCAGGCAGTGCATCAATCTGCACCGTAGCGTTTTCTCCCTCACCCACCTGGAAAATATCCATCTCGCTGACGAGGATATCCACCTCAAACTTGGTCGCCCTGGCAACCTCCATGACCACCGTGTCTGCATTCACTCCCTGGCCAGCGTCAACATTCACCTTAATAACGATGCCATCAAAGGGAGCAGTAATCTTCGCCTTATCCAGTCCGGCTTCCGCGCTGTCGAGCTGCAGCTCAAGCCTCTTTAGCGAAAGAGGCAGAGACCATACTCTGGATTCCGCTTTTTCCTTCGCCTTGTCCACAGCCAGCTTCACTTGATCCAGCGACGATTGTGCCTCCCCGATTTTTCCTTCATCCAGAAGCTGCTGTGCTTCCGTCAGGCTAGCCTCAACTTCATCCAGAGCCAGCCATGTCCCGGGCACATCACTGAGATGCGTATAGGAATAATAAGGATAAATCGTCTGCTCCAGGTCAAGCCAAGCCAGCGCCACATTTATCTCAAGCTGAGGAGCATCAAGCCTTGCCAGCACCTGTCCTTTTGTAATGGAGTCTCCCTCTTCTACCAGAACCTCCCCCACTGTTCCCGAAGTCCCGAAACTGAGGCTCCGTTTGTCGGATAACTCCAGATTGCCGCTGGCAGTGATATCCACAGCTATATCACCGCGTTGTACCGTTGCTATTTGGTATTCCGTCGCCTCTGTCCCGCCTGGACTAGAACCACAGCCCAGCGGGGTAACTGTGAGTGCAACCAGAATACAGGCCATCAAGATTGTATATATGATTTTCTTCATAGTGTTCCGTGCCTCCATTGTTATTCTGAGCAAGATAAAAATGAATTCCGTTTTAGTGTAGCAGGGAAATGTTAAGTTGTTATTAAGATATTGTATGAGTTGGCAGAAATAGTGTCAAATCAATCCGCTACCGGGACGGTAAAGGAAAAACGACTTCCCTTTCCCCGTTCACTGTGGGCTTGAATCGTACCGCCATGGGCCTCAACCAAACGCTTGGCTATGGTGAGACCGAGACCGCTGCCACCAGTAGTTCTGGCACGGGATTTATCCACGCGGTAAAAGCGTTCAAAGATGTTGGGTAGGCCCTCAGCAGGAATACCTTCACCGGTATCTACAACGCTTACCTCTACCCAGTTGCCCTGCTGTGCGGCAGTTACGGTGATGGCATCTCCTTCAGCCGTGTGAGCTATCGCATTTTCCAGAAGATTACGCAGCACCTGGCTAATCCGGGGCGAGTCAATATTCACCGCCGGGAGTCTATCAGGTAGGTCAACGGACACCGATAATCCCTTTGTTGCTGCCTGGGCCTGCAACCCACCCACCGTCTGCTTGATTAACTCTCCGATGTTTTCCGCCTGGCAAACGGGCTTCAGTTCGCCTGCTTCGGCGAGGCTTAGCTCCTGAAGGTCGTCAACCAGCCGTGACAGCAGAGCTGCCTCTTCATCAAGGGAGCGAATAGTATCCGCATCTGGTTTTATCACGCCGTCACGAACTGCCTCCAGGTAACCTCTCAGGTTAGATAGGGGAGTTCTCAGCTCGTGGGCGATGTCAGCTACCATATTGCGTTGCAGTTGCTCAGCCCGTTTCAGGTTGCTTGTCATGAAGTTAAAGGTATTAGCCAGCTCCCCAACTTCACCTTTATCCTTAACCTGTACCCTTTGAGAAAAATCACCGCGCCCCATCTGCCGGGCAGCGGAGGTAAGAGCCTTAACCGGGGCCAGGACTCGCCGTGAGAGGAGGAAAGTGATTATCAGAGCAATAGCAACCCCGATCAAGCCTCCCCAGATGAAAAAGCGACCTATTTCCCTGAAAAGGATTTGTAGTGCGATAAGACCTACATCTGATGATGATTCGATGTAAAGTGTGCCAATGGTACCTTCCTGCCACGAGGGTGATAGGGGCCTGCCTGGTGAATCAGGAGCATACGATTCCCCTAAGACATTTCCCTCAGAATCAGCGACTACGATGCCAATGGCATCGGTCAGTATGATTCGCTGCCCGTAGAGGTTACCCCACTGCTCCACAAAGGGTTGAATTCCCTCCCAGTCCCCTCGCTGCAAGTAATAACCGGATAGCCCAATTTCCATCCTCTCGGCACGCATTTGGGCAACTTGTTCTTCAAATCGGCGGATTTCAGCCTGGGTAGCCCGGTTAATGAAGAAGAATACTGAACCAATCACCACCAGTATCACCAGTGTGAAAGATACGACAAGCCGAAAACGCAAACTATGTATCATTACTCATCTCTGAAAGCTTGTAGCCGGCTCCGTACACTGTCTTCAGGTATTTTGGGTGGCTCGGGTCCGGCTCAAGCTTTCGGCGCAGGTTAAGGATGTGAACATCGATGGTGCGGTCAAACCCCTCAAAATCATAGCCAAGAGCCTCATCAATAAGCTGCACCCGGCTGAAAACCCTACCCGGTTCCTTGGCTAGGACTCCCAGCAGCTTAAATTCAACTGTGGTGAGATTTAGAGACCTGCCAGCAAGTGATGCCTCGTGTCTGAGAAAGTTGACAGTGAGCTCACCGCGCTTGATTTCATCAGGACCACGCTCTCCGGGGAGGCGCCTCAGCACTACTCGGACTCTGGCGGCTAGCTCCCTGGGACTGAAGGGCTTGGTCACGTAGTCATCTGCCCCCAAGTCCAGCCCTATTAATTTATCCTGGTCAGTAGTCTTGGCGGTAAGCATAATGATCGGCACGTCGGATTCACCCCTGAGCGTGCGACAAATCTCAAGACCGTCAATGCCGGGCAGCATGAGGTCCAGAACGATGAGGTCAGGATGACCCTCCCGGGCCAGGCGTAATGCTTCAGTACCATCATAAGCAGTGAGCACACGGTAGCCATCTCTGTTCAGGTAGAGCTTGACCAGTTCCACCGTTTTGACATCATCATCAACCACCAGAACCTTTTTGCCTGCCATCTCTGACTCCCCTAACGATTCATCATGCTTTTCTAATACTATAACAAGAATGTTAAGGAATTGTTAAGGATTTTTCTCCCACATTTAAAAGAGAGGGGGAATGTTCTCCCCCTCTCTGCTCATGGTCAACCAGAGCGTCTACATGGGAAGCTGGTTAGTTATTCTGTGGGAGCACCTGGTCCACCCCAGCCAAGTGGTCCACCCATACGACAGAACCCACCATGACCACGGAAGCCAAATCCGACCGCGACGTCAGGCCTTGCCTGCCACCACTCGAGGTACTGGTCAGCTTCGTCCTGGGTTATCCGGCCCTGTTCTACCAGGTTTGCAAGGCGGTTTTGCATGGCTTCAGCCTGTATCTCGCTTCTGGCTTGGGCAAAGGCGTCTTGCAGCGCCTGCTGGTCAACGGTGGTGCCTGTGTTCTCTTCATAGATTTCGCAGACCCTGTCTAGCAACGTCTGGTTTGCAGCGTTAGGTTGGCTGTCATCCCCATTCTGGGCAGCGACTACCCCCACTGAGCTCCCAACCAGTAAAACGGCAGCCAGTGCAATAACCATAACCTTCTTGCCTCGCCACATTTCTATTTCACCTCCTTTTTACACATTATTATCAGCTGATGATGTAATAATAGCATCTGAATATTAAAATCCTATTAAGATTTGACGGAGATGCCTCAATTTTGTATTGAGGTGCATCAGGTAAATTTTGGCAATGTCGCGCTATAATTTATTCTTCCAAACGCTAAGGGAGAGAGCATCAGGATTTCACTTCAGCGCTTGAGGCGGATTTAGAGCGGGAATAAGGCCGTAGTGAGCGCGCTGCCAAGGATTTCCCTGACCTGGCTAACTAGAAAACTGCACAATTCGCCAGATTGTCGAGCCAATGGGCTAGCTTTGCTGTTCAGCGACGAGTTCTGCCAGCTGGTCCAGCACCGCCTTCAGAGCGTCCAGCTCCTCTCCATAGCTAGCCCAGTCACCCGCCTTAAGGTACTGCTGAGCATTGTTGTAATGCTGCTGGGCTTCCTCAATCAGACTGGCTATCTCAGCGGTTACCGGCTCCTCAGGTCCTGGTGGAGTTGGCGGTGTGATCTCAGGTTCAGTCGGTGGCGCCTCAGTACCGAAGATAGCCGTAAGGCTTCCCTCCAATGTGCGTTCCATAGCTATGTGCTCACCGGCAGCTACAATAACTCGCTTCAGCTCTGGAAGCCCACCAATCTCCGCCTGGAGGAAGACTGGCTCCACATATAGATTGGACTTGCCTAAGGGAATCAGCAGCAGGTTGCCGCGGATAACTCGAGAGCCACCACGACTCCACAAGGCAAGCTGCTCGGTGATAACCGTATCCTGCTGGATTCGGTTCTCAATCTGGCTGGGACCATACACCAGACGCTCCTTGGGGAAATGGTAGGCAAGCAGCTTGCCGTAATTTTCTCCATCACAGCGGGCAGCAAGCCAGCCAATAGTATTATCCTTGTTCACCGGGGTAAAGGGTAACATGAGCAGGAACTCCTCCTTTTCCTCATCGGGCAGGCGCATGATGACATAGTAGGGCTCTATAAGTTGTCCGCTGCCGGCATATACCTCTGTGGGCACAGTCCACAGGTCTTCCTTGTTGTAAAATACCCGGGCATCCTGCATATGGTAGGTTCGGTATACCGAGGCTTGAATACTAAACATGTCCTCAGGATAACGGAGGTGGACTCGTAAAGACTCGGGCATCTGCTCCGCGGAGACAAAGAGGTCGGGGAAGATAGCCTGGTATGTCCGTATTAAAGCATCATCTGGCTCAGTGACATAGAAAATGACACTGCCATCGTAGGCATCAACAACTACTTTAACGCTGTTGCGAATGTAGTTCATCCCATCCTTATGTGGCTCAGAATAGGGATAGCGGTCAGTGGTGGTATAGGCATCCTGTATCCAATATAAGCCTCCATCCAGCACCACCAGATAGGGGTCATTGTCCAGCCTCAAAAATGGCGCCAGGTGACTCACTCTCTCTTTGATGCTTCGATAATACAAGATGCTGCTCTCGGGGCTTAATTCGCCACTGATAAGGATATTAAAGTCACCAAATTGCCAGGCATAGACCAATCGACGGAAAAAACTGCCGATGTTAACCCCACTCTCACCCTGATAGTAACCGTAGACATTCTCATCACCCATAGGATAATCGAATTCCTGGGTTTTTGTTTTCACAATCACGTAGTTATCCGTTTCTTCTCCAAAGTATATCTGCGGCCGCTCTATATTGAACTTACCAACAGGAGGTATATCCTTTACCATCAATTCAGGCAGTCCCTCCGGGCTAATCTCATTAACGGGGCTCAGGGCAACACCATAGCCATGGGTAAACTGTAGCCGCCGGTTGACCCAGGTCTGCGCTTCTCCAGCCAATTTGTCCGCAGATAATTCTCGGGCTGATAGCATGACCTGACGGTAGTTATCATCGATGATATAGCGGTCAACATCGACATCATGGAAATCATAGTACAGTCGAATGGCTTGAATCTGATTATAGGTGTCCTTTAACGGACGGTGGTCCCAGACCCTGATGTTGTTGATGGTCTCTTCGTTCTGAGCTACATCCTGATAGCTTGGTGACTTCTCAGCAGGAAAGGCTTCCTCCTTAATCTGGCCCAAACCAAAAGCCTCTCTGGTAGATTGGATATTGTACTCGATGTATGGCCTCTCTCGAGCTAGCTCACTGGGCTCTACCTGAAATCTCTGTACCAGAGCGGGGAAAATTGCTCCAACAATGATAGCAACTGCTATCCATCCCCCGAAGGCATAGAGGGCCCAGCGAGACTTACGCTTCAATAAGGACACCACAATGATTCCGATAGAAATAATTCCTACTACTAAAAGGATCCACTGTGCTGGCAACTGGGCATGCATATCAGCATAGCCGGCTCCGAACACCACCCCTCGAGTGGAAAAGACCAGTTCCCAGATACCAAGCCAGTAACCCCAGGTGAAGAGGCCTAGAATAGCTACACCCAGACCACACGCATGGGCTAACACCGGCCTGGCAAAATCAAATTTAAGCCGCTGCGTCCCATAGCTCACGACATACACTAGGGCGCTGCCAATAGAGGTGACTATCAGCGCACCTATGAACCAGCTGCGCATCATATGGAGGAAAGGCAATGTGAAGACATAGAAGCTAATCTCTCTATCGAAAACAGGGTCGGCGATACCAAAAGGCTGTCCGTTGAAGAACTGGAGCACGATTTGCCAGTTGCCCTGGGCCACCAAGCCAAATATTATACTGAGCAGTACCGTTCCCAGGATAACGCCCCACTTGTATGTCCGCTGTGGCCGGCGCGCTATAGTCCAGGGCCAAAAATGTCTGCCACTACCAGGTGCCAGGCGTGTAGCCAGCACCAGGTTCCCAAAAAATAAGATACCAAAGAGGATGGCCGCAGAAAAGAAGAGCAGCACCTTAGCTTTCAGAATAGTGGCGTAGACGCTGCCGTAACCTAGGCTGCTAAACCACAGCCATTCGGTATACACCCCCTTTGATATTGCCAGGACAATGAATAGAATTATGACCGCAGCCACGATTATGATTGCCCTGGTGGTGCGTCTGCCCCAGGCAGGCGTCACAGGTTCCCCACCCTTACCTTCAGGAAACCATCGCTGCCAATCCTTCTCAAATGAACGCAATCTACTTACCTCACCCTTTCTAAACCATGCTTGGGGGGGTTACGTTATCTGACTCCCATCTCATCCAGCTTTCCGAATGAACCTGGAGCCAGCCCAAGTGACACGATAACATACCCATCCATATCGGGCAATGCCGCGTTCGGCGAAAAGTATCCCGGTTAGTAATGCAGACCTACGCGGCTATCTGGAGGACGATTCATCTTAATGTGGAACTGCAGAGCACCGGGCCGTTTGACACGGCACGAAAAGAGGAATCTGGCAAGCTTCTTCATCGTGTTCTCACGAAAGGTATTGCCCACTCAATGCCTAACTCCCCCAGCTTACCAGGGGAAGGAGAGCCCTTGGGCCAGCCCATCATATCGTAATATGTCTCCTTGGCTTTTTGCACAGTCGCGGGGTCGAGCGCTATTCCCTCTAGGGGTCCCGAAATATGGGGAGTGAAAAAACGCCGTGGCATATCATCATGGTGACTGGTGAAGCCCTCCCTCAGGTTAAAAGCCCGTGCCAGGGTGACGGCTCTTTCCCCTACCTTCATTAGCTCGAAGACGCTGGTATTCCAACCGGTCACAGAGCTGACCAACTGTACCATTCTCTCGAACCCCACCTGACCATAAGCCATAACAAAGTAGCAGCAGATGGCACAGTTCAAGAAGTGCATCCATAAGGAATTGTAGATTAGCAGCCGTATCTTCGCCGGAGACAGGTCATTGACAGACAGAGGCTCCAATATGCCCAGGCTCTTCATGTCCTCCAGCAGCGGATTCGCGGCGGCGTAGTTGGAGTCGTGCATATTATGGCAATGGTCAGCGCCTGTTGGTGACATCATGTATCCAATGCCCATGCCCTGCTTCCAGCGAGGCTCATGCATGGGTATCTCCTGACCCTTTATATGGAGAGCAAATTCTTCGGTGGTGGATCCTAGCTTCTTCGATGCCCGGGCCACGCCCTCCGACAGCAAAGCTCCCAGACCCCGGCGCAGGGCAATCTGTTCAACCATCTGTAGCATTGCTGGTCCATTGCCGAAGCGGAGGTCCAGTCCCCCAGTGTCCTGCAGTGTTAGGAGGCCACGTTCAAAGCACTCCATAGCGAAGGCGATAGCGCCGCCGCAGGATATGCTATCCAGCCCATAAGCAGCAGTGAGTTCACTGCCTTTAGCAATAATTTTCAGGTCATCTATCCCGCAGTTGGAGCCTAAGGCAGCTATCGTCTCATACTCGGGACCTCCGTAGCGAGGGTCAACCGCATATGGTCCGTCCACTTTCACTTCTCGTTTACACTGAACAGGGCAAGCAAAGCAACTTCTCCTTCTTACGAGCATCGTGTCTCTCATGGCTTGTCCACTTATTCTATCAACACCATCGAACGAGCCTGCCTGGAAATTACGGGTTGGCAAGCCTCCCCGCCGGTTTAAGCCCCGGATAACCGAGGCTGTGCCTAAATCTCGCAGCGCACTATTGGCTATCGGAGTATTATCCCTGATCCAGCGAGCGATGGCACTCACACCTGGTGGATCAGCTAAGGAAGGACGCTCGTGACCACGGCAGGCGACCGCCTTGAGATTCTTAGAACCCATAACTGCCCCCATACCGGTTCTGCCGGCGAAAGCGTCTAAATCATTTACCACGCAAGCGAAGCGAACCAGGCTTTCCCCAGCCGGCCCAATCTGAGCTACCTTTATTCCTGGGTCACCTAGCTCCTCACGGATAGCATTCTGGCACTCCAGCGTCTTCAGACCCCAGATGTGAGCAGCGTCTCTGATCTGAGCTTTCCCGTCCCGGACAAAAAGATAGACCGGCTTTTCTGCCTTACCTTCCACAATTATGGCATCAAAACCAGCCATCTTGAGCTCGGCCCCCCAATAGCCTCCAGCTTCAGCTTCACCGAATGCCCCTGTAAGGGGCGACTTGCCACCCACGCTATGTCGGCCACAGCCACCCACCGGCACCCCTGTTAGAGGACCCATTGCGAAGATGAGCTTGTTGTCGGGACCAAGAGGATCAGCTCCGTGCGGGACTTCCTTGAGCAAAAAATACCCTACAAAACCTTCGCCACCGAAATACTGGCGGTAAAAATTCTCCGGTGGCTCCTCAGTAGTCAAGCTCCTCGAGGAGAGATCAACCCTCAAGATCCTGCCAGTATACCCACATGACATACCCGGTCTCCTATAGCATATTTGAACAGATAATCATCCCTTGCTGCAACTATCTCAAATGCCGTACATCACATCCAAAGCTGCTGGGCAGAGGCATCCTCCGTGGCATTTCTTCCTGCCTACCAGTCCTCAGGTATCCTCAGTACGGCACCAGTGCTAGCCGAGGTCACTAACCTGGAATATCTCCGCAGATAGCTTTTTACTTCTCTCTTCAACGGCGGAGGAGTCCATCGATCAAGGCGACTCTGGATTTCTTCCTGCGATAGTCTTACGTTCAACTTCCGAGAGGGAATATCTATCTCAATAATGTCTCCCTCCTCGACAATTGCAATCGGGCCTCCAGCCATGGCCTCAGGTGACACATGCCCGATAGCAGCACCTGCTGTTGCCCCGGAAAACCTGCCATCAGTGACCAGCGCTACCTCTGCCTCCAACTCTATCCTCAGTATCGTGCTGGTAGCCATCAGCATTTCTCTGAATCCAGGCCCCCCCTTGGGACCCTCATATCTAATTACTATCACATCGCCGCTATGGATTTTGCCATCCAGCATTGCCTTTACCGCATCTTCCTCAAGGTCAAATATCCTGGCTGGACCAGAGTGCGTGAACATCTCGGGCTTTACCGCTGACTGCTTTACTACCGCACCATCGGGAGCGAGGTTACCATAAAGGATAGCAAGTCCACCTTCAGGAGAGTATGGTTCCTCTATACTTCTGATTACTTCTGGACGTGTGCTCTGCGCTCCTTCGATAATTTCTCCCAGGGTCTGGCCACTGAGCGTAAGTGCATCTAGATGGAGCAGATTCTTCTTAGATAGTTCCGCCATTACCGCCTGTAATCCTCCAGCCTCATACAGATCTTCTAAGAAGTATGCCCCAGCAGGATTTAAATCACACAGCCGTGGAGTGCGGGCGCCTATTTGAGCAAACAGATCCAGGTCAATGTTTATTCCCGCCTCATCGGCGAGAGCCATGAGGTGGAGAATGGTGTTCGAAGAACCACCAATAGCCATATCAACCGTTATGACATTTTCGAAGGCTTCTTTAGTCAGAATGTGCCTGGGAATTATCCCTTCATTTAAGAGTGCCATAATCCTTACACCGGTTTGTCTCGCCAATTGCCTCCTGGCACCATGTGCGGCAGGGATGCAACTGTTCCAGGGTAAAGCAAGACCGAGCACTTCAGCGACGCAGGCCATACTGTTGGCGGTGTACAAACCGGGACAACTGCCACACCCTATCAGAGGAACCTTACTGGCGGCCCTTGGTGCCAACATCGGTCCTCCGTTGATTATGATTGCCGGAATATCCAAACGAGCTGCCGCCATCATCATTCCCGGCGTGATCTTGTCACAACCAGTGACCAATACCATGGCATCCAGGTTATGCGCTAATATCATGGCCTCAATCGAATCAGCTATCAGCTCCCGGCTGGCCAGCGGGTAGCACATTCCGGCATGCCCCATGGCAAGCCCATCACAGATAGCAATAGTGGGAAATTCAAAAGCGGTACCACCCGCTGATACAACTCCATCCCGAACAGCAGCTGCAATATCATCGAGATGGATATGCCCGGGAACAAGCTCATTCTGTGTGTTGACAATAGCGATTCCTGGCTTGGCTATCTCCTCTGGTGTTCTGCCCATAGCGTGGAGAAGCAACTCAGCAAATGCTGCAAACCCCTTTACCGGCATCTCATCCAACAGTTTCATTGATGTTCACCTCCGTTCTGCTGACTTGTCAATTAGTGAATTGAAGCAAATTATATTCTCATGCAGCAGTTTTGCACATATGGCATTTTTGAGAATAAAGACACTTAGCTAGCATTCTATACAAGACCACACTTCGTAGTGGCTATCGGGTTGCTACGGAATGATTAAGGTGGATTCAATTTATCCCAAGGAAGCAATTTAATCCGGACTCATGAAAACCAGGTAGCTTTAACTGAACTCGGTGCGGGAGATTATCTCGTCCTGGACTGCAGGGTCCAGGTCGACGAATGCTGCTGAGAAACCAGCCACCCTAACCATCAGGTCCTCATACTTCTCAGGATTTTTCTTCGCAGCCAAAAGGGTCTCCCTACCAATGAAATTACACTGCATGTGCATCCCCCCTAAGCTGAAGAAACCTTTGAGGAGAGCACAGAAGTTCTCAGTACCTTCTTTTCCTTTGAAGTAGCCTGGGCTGAACTCTAAATTCAAGGCCACACCGTTAGGTGTCAGCTTGTAATCTATCTTTGATGCCGATCTGAGAACTGCCGTTGGGCCTGAGTTCGCCATTCCCTGGGAAGCCGAGATTCCGACTGATAGGGGCTCCCCGGCTTTCCTACCATTTGGGAGCGCTTCTGTTTGTAGCCCAAATGGGACATGAGTTGTCGCTGAATAGATCCCACCCCAAAATTCACCGCCACGATAATTTCGATAACCCCTTATGGCATCGTACCATATCTCTACACATCTTCTCGCGTACTGGTCAACTTCGTCATCATCGTTCCCATACTTAGGAGCTTTGACCTTTAGCGATTGTCTAAGGTTCTCTTTACCTTCGAAATCATTGGCTAAAGCATCGAGCAAGGTTTCCATGCTGATTCTCTTTTCTTTGAACACTAGCCTGTCTATCGCTGCCAGTGAATCAGCAACCGTAGCAACGCCGACAACCTGGATCCCGGAAGAGTTGTAAATCGCTCCTCCCTGGGTTACATCTTTGCCATTCTTCAAGCAACCTTCGGTCAACGAAGAGATGAATGGAAGAGGCCTTTGCTCTGCCAGGATCTTATCCATTGAGTTTATCCCTTCGATGAATTTTGAGGCGAGGAAATTCACCTGGTCTCTGAGATTGTTCATTAAGTCTTCCATTGTTTCGAATTCTCTGGGATCCCTGGTTTCAACCCCGATCTTTTCACCGCCCTTCATTCCCCGGTTCAGAGCTAACTCCAAGCAAAAGGCGAGATTAAGCAACCCACCATCCCCGCTGGTAAAGCTCTTGCCCGGAATTCCCAGTTCAACGCAGCCGTTTAAAGCATAGTTTAAAGCGTCTTCCCTTGGGATACCTTTGCTCATGAGTGCTGGGATAGTGATGCCATCGTTGTAAAAATATACATTGGTCTCTGCACTCACGACCGCCCGACACACCTGTTCAAGGAACTCCGGGGAGATATTTTCATGAATCCTAACCCCAAAATTAGGCTGTGTGTGACTTTTCTTCCTGGCTTCTAGAGCCAAATAGGAAACTTCATTTGTTACATCATTGCCCTTTTCATCCAATCCGCCAACTACCACATTTGTGTAAACCGGCAAACCTCCGAAGTATATAGTGGTGAAATAATTCCACAGCGGGATAACCGAGCTAAGCTTCAAGAAGAAGCACTCGAGGAGAGTTTGTGCTTCTTCTCGAGAGATTTTACCTTTTTCGACATCCGGCTTATAGAAAGGGTAAAGAAGCCTATCTATCCTTCCTATCGATATGGAAGCTTCATAGTCCTCTATCTGGGCAGCTATCTGGGTGAAATAGATCGCCTGCAAAGCTTCCTGGAAAGTTTCCGCCGGTTTTGCAGGCACTCTGCTGCATATTCTGGCTATATCCTTGAGTTCTTTTCTTCTCCCCTCATCTTTCTCACCCAACGAGAGAGTTTCGGCTTTCTCCGCATACCTATTTGCGAAATCAATGACCGCCTGGCATACAATTTTCACTGCCTTATAAAAATTTCGCTTCTCAAGATCTCCACTTTCAGAAAGGTACTCATCTGCTTGTTTTATGACCTCTGCTAATCCTGTGCTAAGGACTTTTTGGTGGTTTAAAACTATGTGCCCGAAGCCTGCGAACTCAGTTATAACAAAAGCTTGACCGCTGAAATGAATATCACTTACATCTTTCGGCCACAAGCTGTCAACAATATCTGGAATGTTCTTGCCTTCCCAATACGGAAAAATTTCTTTCCTTAGCTTCTCCACCTCTTCCGGCTTCACCAGAAAAGGATTGGGAACTCGTTCCTTTAATTCATCAAGCTCCCCATCGATCCACCCACCAATAGTCTCAGGATATATCCCAGCCCCAAGTTCTCTACTGGTGATGTTACCCACTATGAGCTCATCGCTCCAGATGTTAACTGGTAGGTTGGAAAGTATCTTACGGAGGGCCTTTGCGCGTCTGATAGGTACTGGCTCTCCTTCCGTCTCCTTGTAGCTCTCGGTTATCAGTCCAGCCCTCTCGATGCAAACCTCTCTTGAAAGCGAGAGCAGTCTGGTCTTCAACTTTTCCGAACGAGATATCCCGATAGTCTGCATTTTTCGTTAACCGTAGAACGATTGACCATGTTACCAGTTAAGGGGACAAAATAGCAAAGAAAGGACTGGCAAAGCTACTCTAACCATCAATTTGAAATTTTTCAGAACAAACTATTGACAAACTTGTAAGAGTATGCTACAGTAAATAATTGTCCCAAGCAACCAAACCGGAAACTTGGTGGTGGGGCTGAGCACTGGAAAGTGGAGGCTGAAAAGCGTCGGGAAGAAAGCCCGGGGCAAGGTAGGCGCACCAAGTGGAAAGTGTGAAGGTGAAGAAGCCAAGTAAAAAGTAAGGTTGCTTGGGATTTTTTATTTCTGGGATTCGCCTTTCCCAGCTAGTTCAGGATGGAAAGTACCGATAAAGCGAAGGTTGCGATATTCCCCGTCATAGTCCAGCCCATAGCCAACCATGAACTCATCAGGGATTTCAAAACCTACATAATCAAGGGGCACATCCACCAATCGCCGCACTCGCTTGTCGAGTAAAGTGCATACACGAAGACTAGCTGGGGCGTGAGCCTGCAGATATTTAAGGATATAGTTTAGCGTCATACCCGTATCAACGATGTCCTCAACCATTAATACATCGCGCCCGGTTATGCTACTATCAAGGTCTTTAGTTATCTTAACCACCGGGTCTTCTTCACCACCATAATAGGAAATAGCCATAAAATCCACGGTAACAGGCAAGGTGAGATGCTGCATCAGGTCAGTCATGAAGAAGATAACCCCTTTCAAAACTCCCACCAGGACGAGGTGTTCCCCCTCATAATCACCAGAGATTCGCTTTGCTAACGCCTTCACTCTCCGCTGGATTTGGCTGTGAGTAAGAAGAATGCGGTCAACGCCCTGCAACTTAGCTTCGCCAAGAGAGCCATAGCCGTACTTTGCCAGAAGCCTGAGGAAATCGTTTTTATTAAGCAGCTTAATGTTAATTTCAGGATAAAGTTCCTTAAGCCGACGCACCTTGCGGTTCTTTTCCGTCACCAAATTTTGCCTCAAGGTGGTGAGCTCGATGTAGAAGTCAAATTCAGGTAAGTAAAAGTCTGGGGTAAACATCTCAACTATTCCGCCGTTCTCCCAGCGAAGTGGGAAGGCGCGCGGTTCATAGAGCCATTCAATCTGGTAGAAATCGAGAAGCCGGGCAAATTCCTCCTCGCTGGGGTGAGCAAACTCGGTTGGTCTTAGCGACGTGGTAGGCAACTGAGCCAACTTTGATCGTTTCTTCACCCCTTCGTAGCCGCTTTCCAATAAGCGGTGAAGTTCATCTCTTTCCATCAGCACAGCACCAATATTGGCAACAGTAACAACGAAATTCTTATCATCCTCCGAAAATTGATGGGGGTCGTGTGTGTAAAGCCTGATCTCCCCAATCGCTTCACCTTTCCCCATTATGGGAGCAGCCAATATAGAAGATATTCTTTGTGACTTTGCTACTTGGGGATGTTGAATCCTCTCGTCTTTGATAGCATCAGCAATATATACCACCTCGCCATTGAGAACCTCGGGAATGCTTTTGCGGGCATCAAGCGGAGCCTTCTTTAGATAAAAATCACTGAGACCGTGAGCACCGACGTTGATTAAATATTCCTTTTGCGCATCAAGAAAACAAATACGGCAGCCATTAGCCCCTAGTGCTTTGGCAGTACTTTTGGCCACAGAGCTGAAGATCCTCCTGATGCTCAAACTCGAATTAGCAACTTTGGATATCTGCCTCAGAGCTAAGTAGTAGTTATCCTTCCTTCTCTTACCCACTTTGATAGCTTAGCCACACTTCGTGAAGCCACAATTAGGGCAAATGTTACACCCTTCCTGGTAAATAAGAGGCCCTCCACATTCAGGACACTGCCCTGACCCACTCTTAGTCACTGCAGACTTGCCAGACTGGGACATTTCCACATTGCCGGGAACTTCGCTGCTTGGAACATCAGAACTGCTACTGCTCTCTTTTTTGATATATTTTTGTAGCACAGTAGCAATAGCATCCGCACAGGAGGTGACAGCATGTCCTTGTTCCCAAGCAATGGAAGGACAACGAATACCCCGCAATTGCTTCACAACAGAGGCCAAATCCACCCCTGACCTTAGAGTTAAAGAGACAAGACGGCTTATGGCTTCAAGCTGAGCAGCAGCGCATCCCCCAGCTTTACCTAAAGTGGAGAACACCTCAACCACCCCATGCTCATCGAAATTCAAAGTCACGTAGATATAGCCACATCCTGTGCTCACCCTCTCGGTTACCCCCCGGGTAACTTTGGGTCTTTTTCGGGGAATAACTTTCCCTTCAGCTTCCTTTACCACCTCACCCACAGTGAGAACCTGGCTCTCCCTGCTCCTATCCCGGTAAATGGTTATCCCCTTCAACTTCTCTTTATAAGCCAACAAATATACATTAGCTATATTCTCCGGCGTTGCCTCGTAGGGGAAATTAACCGTTTTGGAAACGGCGCTATCGCAAGATCTCTGGAAAGCAGCCTGCATTTTAACGTGCCAGTCGGGAGCTATATCATATGCGGTAACAAAAATCCGTTTCACATCTTCAGGAACGCCTTCTATATCCCGCAGTTTTCCCCCGAGGGCTAAATCCTTCATCAGTTCTGGAGAATAAAACCCTTTATCTTTAGCCACTTGCTCAAAATAGGGATTTACCTCTACAAGTTCCTCACCCTCGAGGATATGACGCACATAGCTCAGGGCAAAGATCGGCTCGATGCCACTGGAGCAATTGGCGATTATGCTTAAACTGCCGGTAGGAGCTACAGTGGTCCGGGTAGCATTTCGAAATCGCGGTCCATCAGGCACATCATAAACGCTCCCTTCAAAAGCAGGGAAAACCCCTCTCTGCTCTCCCAACTCCAGTGAAGCTCTATTAGCTTCTTCGGAGATAAAACGGGCAACTTCCTCAGCAGTGGCTAATCCCTGCTCACTGTCATAAGAAATACCAAGCTGGATCAGCATGTCAGCAAATCCCATAACCCCTAAGCCTGTTTTCCTGGTAGCTTTCGTCCTTTCCTCTATCTGGGGAAGCGGGAACCGGTTAACATCGATGACATCATCGAGAAAGTGAACTGCCAGCCTGACTATTCGAGACAATCTGGTGTAATCAATCTTCGGTTCTCCATTCTGCTGAGTAACCACCTTGGATAGATTTATGGAGCCCAAATTACAGGACTCAAACGGAAGCAGAGGCTGTTCCCCGCAGGGATTGGTGCTTTCTATTTTGCCCAATTCAGGCGTGGGATTATGCCTGTTTATCTCGTCTATAAATACGACCCCGGGGTCGCCGGTGCGCCATGCCATTTCCACTATTTTGTGGAATACTTCCTTAGCATTAAGTTTCCCCGCCACTTCCCCGCTTTGCGGATTTATCAAGTCATAATCAGTCCCTTTCTTCACCGCTTCCATAAACTCATCAGTTGCTGCTACCGATAGGTTAAAATTGGTCAAGGCATTGGGGTCCCCTTTGACAGTGATGAACTTCAAGATGTCAGGATGGTTAACATTAAGAATCGCCATATTAGCGCCACGCCGCATCCCCCCTTGTTTTATCACATCAGTAGTGACATCGAAAGTCCGCATAAATGAAATAGGGCCACTGGCAACACCACCGGTAGAGCCAACCCTATCACTCTCAGGTCTGAGCCGGGAAAAGGAAAAACCAGTACCGCCACCACTCTTATGGATTAAGGCGGTGTACTTCACAGCATCGAAAATGGATTCCATAGAATCGTCAACCGGGATAACGAAACAGGCTGAAAGTTGCCCCAGCTCCCTGCCGGCATTCATCAACGTAGGAGAATTGGGCAGAAATTCCAGGTCTGCTATCACTTTGTAGAATATCTTTTCCCAGAAAGAGACATCTGCCTTGGCATCGTAAATTAGCTCTGCTTTGGCGATGTGCTTTGCCACACGACGAAATAATGCCCTGGGAGTTTCAATAACTTTCCCTTCTTTATCCTTCATCAAATATCTTTTCTCCAGGACTCTCAGTGCGTTCTGGCTGAGCTTTATTCCCGAAACGACTTGACCTCTCGCCTGGGGGGAAAACTCATCTGCGGTGATGATTTCACTGATTACCGCCTGAAGTTGAGACTCAGATACCGAGCGCTTGATCTGCCCACCAACAAACTCCTCCATGCCTGGTAAAGGCTGAGTCAGGCGCAAGCGCTCCACTACTTGTTCAGTGAATTTTTCCAACATCCCTCTATCGGTTACACCGATAGCCTCACCAGCAGCGAAAACAGCCTTGACTATCCTATTCTGGTCAATGGATTTGGCTCGAGCAGACTTCCTCCCAGGATTAGCCATTCCTACCTTCCTCGATGTCGAATCACTGAATTCACCACATCAGGAGGTAATAACGGCAACTGGTTAGATGACATTGTTGCTTTCCCCACCGCCAAATTGTCAATTTCCTCCTTTAACTCGGTGATATCGGTGAACTCCCGATATATGCTGGCGAAGCGGATATAGGCTATATGGTCAAGTTTCTTTAACCCTTCCATGACTAAATCGCCAATAGAAGAACCGGGAACCTCAGCCTTTCCCGCTTTATAAATCTCAGCTTCAATACTATCTACCAGTTTATCAATAGCCCCTGTAGGCAGGGGGCGTTTTTCACAGGCTTTGCGAATGCCAGCATAGAGCTTATCACGATCATATTCCTCACGCCGCCCATCTTTCTTAACTATGAAGATGTTGCGCGGCTGAATCCGCTCATAAGTAGTAAATCGAGCACCACAGTTAGCACACTTCCTTCGCCGCCTTACCCCGTCGCCCATAGGGCGCGAATCAATCACCCTCGATTTCAGCTCACCACAATAAGGACACCTCATAATCACTCCTTGAAGTTGTGTTACAGGGTAATTTTACCACTATATATTGTAAAAACACAAATAAAAAAACTAGCCTGTGAACAGCACGCATTATCTTTTATTCGAATAGTGAACTACAGTTTATGCGATTCTTTCTCCAGGTCGCGGCGGCGACGAAGAGTAGACTTCTTCAACGCTAATCTTTCCAATTTTGCCAAGTCCAGATTTGCTAAATCCCTCAAATTTCCCCTTTACCTGATAAGATATTGCGTCCATTGTAAGAACAGAAGACGTCACGTATTGTCCAGCTTTCAGGTAAAATAAATTTGGTGAACTTGCACAGCTGAAGATAAGCGTATTTGGGTCCACCGCCCTCATACAAAGCACAGGAGCGACCCTTGGATAGCCATCTTCCCTGGCGGCAACCACTTTGATGGCTTGTAATCTCTCAAACTTTTCCATAACATTTGGGGGCATCTTCCCCGCTGGCAACGGTTTTTTTGATAAAAGACGGGTAGTGGCTATACCAGAAACTAATCCCAATACAGCTCTTTTCAGGGGAATAGAAATATCCTCTACTTCAATTATCCCCACGGATCTTAATGCGCCGTATGCAATATACCTGATCACAGGTATGTTCGAAACCTCATCGAAATATTTCCCACTTCTCTCAAACCCTTTGAATTTTCCTTTTACCTCATAAGACTTCAAGTTTGTAGTGACAACACATGCCGAAACTTTGTCATCATCTTCCAGATTCCTGTAGCTTTTTCTCAGCATCATGTTCCCAAAAATTAGAGTTCTGTCATCATAGGCCTTCATAGTAGCGATGAACACGACATTTACCTTCCCGTCTTTGCTCTGCGTGGCCAGGAATTTACCGGCCATCAATGTATTGAAATATCCCACAGCGTCCGGAGGCAACATTGTTAATCACCCTCCATTCTTGTAGGACCAGACCACCTTACAGTACTGAGCCCGACACTTTCAGCAATTTTCTTAAATTCTTCCATTCTCTCCTTTTCAATTAAACGCGCATGTTTCAGTTCCCAATTCATATCCAATCTCTCATATTTTGACTTGCACATATTATTGAAAGCGAGCAGATCATATCTCTGTGCGCTTGCAAGATTTCTGTTTATAAACTGTGAAATACCTTCAACATTTTCCTTATCATCTGTGTATCCTGGTATGATAGGCGTCCTTACCCACATTGGAATCTTATGAGAGGAAATCTGCTTTGCATTATCTGTTACTAAACGGATATTCCCCCCAGTATATTCTCTGAATTTTTCTTCATCCAAAATTTTTAAGTCAAATAAGAATAAATCAACATAACCTATTATTCTCTCAAAATATTTCCAGGGGACAGCGCCGCAGGTGTCTATAGCAACATGTACATTTGTCTCTTTGAGTTTGGGCAAAACATCTTCAAGAAAATCCACTTGTAGCATTGGTTCACCACCACCAAAAGTTACACCTCCATTTGATTTATCGTAAAACGCCCTGTCCCTCAAGACTTCGTCCAGAAGTTCCTCTGCGTTGTATGTTTTCCCAATAAGTTCCAGAGCGCCAGCCGGGCACGCCTTCACGCATTCCCCACATCCTGTGCATTTTCCCCGGTCTATTCTCATGCCATCTTCAGTCAATTTCAACGCCTCTTCCTGGCATACCTTTACGCACTCCAGAGCGGCGACACACCTCGTTTGGTACCATACGAGAGCTGGCTCCTTGCTTAATCCCTCCGGATTCTGACACCATATGCATTTCAGTGGACATCCTTTCATGAAAACGGTGGTCCTGATTCCCGGACCATCTTCTGTGGAATATCTCTGGACATTGAAAATCATTCCCTCTGACTTTCTTGTCTCGCTTACTAAATCCTTGTTTCCATCAAATTGTTTTCCAACCAAAGGCACTTTTAACATGATTCCTACACCGCATGCGATTCCCTGGCAATTATTTCATCTTGAATCTCTTTCCCCAGATTAGCGAAATAGGCATTGTAGCCAGTTACCCGAACAATAAGATTCTCATACTCTTCTGGTTTTTCTTGTGCATCTTTTAACGTTTCCGGATCTATCATGTTTACCATTAGTGATGTGCCACCAACTTCTCCGTATGCCCGAAGCAAAGATGCGAACTTCTTCAAATGTTCTTCGTCTTTTAAAGATGCAGAGCTAAATGCTATGACCTGGCTTGCTCCATTTGGAACAGTTTCGAGCCCTAGCTTACCTGCAGAGCGTATCACTGCCGTGGGGCCTTTCTTATCCTTTCCCTGCACCGGTTGAATTCCATTACTCAGATAAGTCCCCCTCAACCTTCCATCTGGTGTAGCGGCAGTTAATGGAGCAAAGTCTATGAAATAGTTCCAGGAAAGATACCCACCTCTAAATCTTCTTCCAGTGGAAGGAGAGGTATGAGTGAATACTTCTTCGGTCCAATGTCTTGATATCTTCCTTGCTATATCATCCACATAATCATCATCATTCCCATATTTCGGCGCTTTGGTGCTTAGCATCCTCCTCAGATTCTCTTTCCCTTCAAAGTTATCCTTTATCGCCTCGATAAGTTCTTCCATCGTGATTTGTTTGTCGTCATAGACAAACTTTTTGACAGCGGCTAATGAATCAGCGGCAGTTGCTAAGCCAACTCCCTCCACGGTAATGAAATTATATATTGGTCCTCCATTCCTTACGTCTTTCCCCTTTTCGGCGCAGCCTTCAATTAGACTTGATAGGTATGGAGTTGGTTCGTACTTCGCTCTTATCTCGTCGGCTTTACTTGCACTCTCTAGACTCTTCCCCATACATTGGTCAAGTTGTTCAAAATAAGCCTTTTCGAACTCTTCGTATGATTTAAGTTTCTCTGGGCTTCCTGTTTTAGAAGTAACACGCTTTCCCGTAAGCATATCTCTTCCATTGCTTAAAACGAATTCAACAGGTTTGGCGAGATTCGGGTTAACATCCACCGTTCCACTGCGATCCTTACCTTGAGCAGTATTTTCCAAACACCCTACAACCCCATAATCCATAGCATCTTCCTTGCTGAGTCCTTCCCAGAGCAAACCCTTTATAGAATTTTCATCGAAGTTCAGAAGAAATGCAGAGCCTTGGGTTTTCCTTATTGACTCGCAAACTCTCATCAAAAACTCATCCGATGTTTTCTTGCTTATCCTGATGTTGCGCTTTGGTTCTAACATATTCATGTCATCGATAACATCGAGCAAAAGCCAGGTGAGCTCATTTACGGCGTCTTCCCCTTCTTTAGTAATCCCACCAATGGTCATAAGTTGACCAAATCCTGAAGTAATTCCCTGCTTCACTCCCACAAATCCCATAAAGTCATAAGCATAATTGTGTTTTATCCAAAAACACTCCAGAAGTTCCTTTGCGAATTTCTTTGTCAATCTTCCTTCCTCTATGTCCTTTTTATAATAGGGATACATATATTGGTCGAATCTTCCGTGAGACAAACCTGGTCCCGGATATGATTCAGCAGCCATATCCAGCATGTGAGTAAACCATACAGATTGCAAGGCTTCATGAAAAGTTTCTGCTGGCTCCCAGGGTACCTTTTTACAGATTCTTGCTATCTCCAGAAGTTCTTTCTTCCTTTGTTCATTTTTCTCACCCTCGGCTATTTTCTCTGCTTCTTCGGCGTACCTTCCCGCAAATCTCTCTGTACCTTCTATGGCTATTATCATAGATTTACAGTAATCCCTTTTCTCCTCTTCATCATGTCCTTCCATCTGTTTTTGTATTTCTTCCTTTATGCCTTTGAATCCCTTTTCGAGGACTTTCTTGTAATCCGGCACTATATGACCTGAAATCGCTCCACAATTCATCACCCCCACTTCATGTAATCTCATCATTTCTTTAAGCCACTTCGATTCTTCTTTCCACCATTTCCTGGCTTCCTCTTTGGTAAAACATTTTGAAAGTGCTGTATTGAACTGAGCGCCAACTATAAGTTCCCCGTCCAATATTTTGACAGGCAAGTATTCTTCTATGACTTTCTTGAAGAACATAGCTCTTCTCGTAGCTGACGACTCATTCCAGAAATTTTGTGGTAAATCAACCTTCGTTGCCATTGACTTCAAAGAATCTCTGATGCCGGCAAAGTAATTAAATAACTCTGGAACATCTCCCCAATCATGATACGAATAAAGTTCATCCCAGTCGGTGCCGGTAGTAAAAGGCATAACTTCATTCCTGAAGTACTCTCTATCATAAAATGAAAAGTATTCCTCCCTGAGCTTCTTTACTCTATCGGATAGTTCCTCTGAAGGTTCCCAAATTTTAGCCATTTTCTTCCACCTCTAATTAATTATATAATCCCATTGATAACCGTTTTGCCGATTTCGTCCTGGACATTATAGAGGTTTTGGTCGAATGACTCCAATATGGCTTACAACATTCTGGTAAAGTGATATACATGCCAACTGTAGTAATACAAAATATTAAAGATACCATCCGGGACTCAATATGTAATATTCCCCATAAGTAAAGATATAATTCTGGTAATGCAAGAAAAGAAGTATGTAGCTACCATCGATCAAGGGACGACGGGCACAAGATGTATGGTATTCAGTAAGGAAGGAGAAGTTGTCTCAGCCGCCTACGAAGAGCATCAACAAATCTACCCAAAACCTGGTTGGGTTGAACATAACCCACTGGAAATCTGGGAGAAAACAAAACGTGTAATAAAAAGTGCCCTGCTATCTAAGAACATTAGACCCGCTGAAATAGCTGCTATAGGTGTAACGAATCAGAGAGAGACCACAGTAGTTTGGGACCCCCACACTGGTAAGCCATTGCATAATGCACTCGTGTGGCAGGATACCAGAACACGCGAGATATGCCAGGGTATGGCAGATAAAGGATTTGAAGAAATCCTGAAGGAGAAAACCGGGCTCATCATAAGTACATATTTCTCCGGGCCAAAAATAAGATGGATATTGGAGAACGTACCAGAGGCAAAGGAAAAGGCCGGGAGTGGCAACGCCATATTTGGAAACATAGATACATGGATAATCTGGAACCTGACTGGTGGCCCAGATGGCGGTGCCCATGTAACAGACTACACCAATGCTTCACGGACGATGCTAATGGATCTGAAAACTCTGGATTGGGATGATGAACTTCTGAAGGAAATGAATATTCCCAGAGAGATGATGCCAGATATCAGACCATCCAGTGACAAGAATATCTATGGCTATACAAACAAGGACGGGCCATTCAGCGCCGAGATCCCGGTATGTGGTGACCTTGGTGATCAGCAGGCCGCATTGTTCGGTCAAACGTGCTTTGAGGTCGGCGAAACAAAAAATACCTATGGCACAGGTTGTTTCCTTCTACAGAATACCGGAGCTACACCGATAAAATCAAAGAGCGGTCTCCTCACTACGGTTGCCTATGGATTGGAAGAAGGTAAGGCAACTTATGCTCTGGAAGGGTCAATCGCCATAGCGGGTGCAGCCATCCAATGGTTGCGCGACAACCTGGGTTTGATCAGAAGTGCTCCAGAAACGGAGGAGATTGCGCAGTCTGTTGAAGATACCGGGGGAATCTACTTTGTCCCTGCTTTTTCGGGGCTATTTGCACCTTATTGGGATATGTACGCAAGAGGTGTTATTGTCGGTCTGACCAGGTTCATAAGAAAGGAACATATCGTAAGAGCAACCCTCGAAGCCATTTGTTATCAGACAAAAGATGTAGTAGATGCCATGTGTGCAGATTCTGGTATCAAGCTCACCACTATGAAAGTTGATGGTGGTGCGAGCAGAAACAATTTCTTGATGCAGTTACAGTCAGATATACTCGGTGTTACTTGTATAAGACCTTCCATCGAAGAGACTACGGCACTCGGCTCTGCTTATTGTGCCGGTCTTGCTGCCGGTTTATGGGATAACCTGAGCGAACTCAAAAAGAACTGGAGGATGGATAGGAAATTTGAACCAAAATGGGACAAGGGAAAAAGACGAAAACAATATAGAGGGTGGAAAAAGGCAGTCGAACGCACCAGAAACTGGGACGAGAATCGATAGGTATGAATGCAGACGTTGTAGTGATTGGTGCTGGCATTACAGGCGCCGCCGTGGTAAGGGGATTGTCAAGATACAGCCTGGATATAATTTTGGTTGAGAAAGAGGCTGATTTTTGCTTTGGTACGACTGCAGCAAATACCGGGACTATACATGCAGGATACCACGATCTACCTGGAACGCTGAAATCGAGGCTTTGTGTAAGGGGTAACGCTCTGTATGAACAACTTTGCAAGGAATTAGGGGTCGAATTCGAACGGAATGGGGCCCTAGTTGTTGCATTAAATACCGACGACTTGAAAATCCTGGAAGAACTTAACAAAAGAGGAATAACGAATGGGGTACGGGGGCTAAGAATTATTGGAGAAGATGAATTGCACGAGATGGAGCCAAATTTAACACAAAATGCCATTGCCGCGCTTTATGCTCCAACCGCGGGAATAGTTTCACCTTACGAAATGGCCATCGCTCTCTGCGAAAATGCCATTCATAACGGCGTTACAGCTTTACTTGAAGCCAGGGTTGAAGCAATAGAAAAGGCGAATAACAGGATCAAACGTGTTGTAACCACTCAAGGGACGATAGAAACAAAATTCGTGGTTAATGCGTCTGGACTTTATGCAGACGACATATCACGAATGGTTGGCATAGATGATTTTTATATATATCCCAGAAAAGGTGAGTATTTCATCTTTGATAAACAGGTCGGTTGTTTAGTTAATCGACCGGTATTTCCAACCCCAACACCCATCAGCAAGGGCATAACGGTGAGCAAAACAATCGATGGAAATACCATGATAGGGCCTAATGCACAGAATTTGGATATAGAATACAAGTACGAGGAAGCCAGAGCTGCAACTACAAACGAAGGGTTAACAGAAGTACTACAGGCGGCGTCCCGGCTGGTTCCCAACCTTCCGGAAGCGATGACTATCACAAATTTTGCTGGCTTGAGAGCAACATCAAACACCAGGGATTTTATTATCCGTTCTTATCAAGATATAAAGGGGGTTATAAACGTTGCCGGAATTAGCTCTCCGGGATTAACTGCTGCACCGGCAATCGCAGAGCTGGTAATACAGATACTGGAATATGAGGGCCTCGAATTGAAGCCGAAAAAGGAATTCCATCCAATAAGAGAAAAGCCAATAAGGTTTACACACCTTTCCCCCGAGGAAAAAGATGCACTCATTGCTAAAGATCCAAGATATGGCCATATCGTTTGTAGGTGCGAGAATGTAACAGAAGGCGAAATAGTCGATGCTACCAAACGTGGAGCCCGTACTATGGATGGAATCAAATACAGAACCCGTTGTGGCATGGGAAGATGCCAGGGTGGATTCTGTGGTCCCAGGGTAGCAGCAATCCTCGCAAGGGAATTGAGCATTCCTTTAGAACAAGTAACAAAGGATGGAGACGGGTCAAACTTGGTTGTAGGGAAAACTAAAAGTTTGCTGAAAGAGAAATTAAATGTTTAGGCCCGGAGTATGGGTGACATCATAAAATTTTCCTGCTGCGAACGGCATAGGTTCTTCACTAAGAAAGAGCGTGTGCCGCTACGGTCATAAAGCACATCGCGAAATTCCAAAGGCAAACTCCAAAGATTCCTAAAGATAATGGGATCAAGAGTTTTTCCTTCTTACAGAAATAAAGCCCAGCAACTATCGCCACCGCTATAAGTCCTTTTACAACCATATTACCCCAGAACATCCCTATAGGGTTTAACTCCACAGCCCCCATTCCTAGAGCCTCCTTTGTCAGGTAGGCATCAATTATATTTAAGAGTATAAAACCTACTCCTATGTGCATAGCTTAACCGTAACCCCCCTGTTCTTGTAGTTGTCGTTGGTCACCACGCCTTCTTATCCAAACAAAAAACCCGACCTCTTGATGAGGTCGGGTTCGCTATTGGCTCCACAAAGCCCAAGCGCCCAGTTACGGGCTATGCTTCATCGCTCCCTCGGCTAAACACTTGTTAACTTTATTTTCCCATACAGGACGGGTGAAGTCAACCGCATTATCTTCACTTAACCTCACTTAACCTCCAAATACTGGGAAAATAACGCTTGTTACAATACGATCGGACGGATTTCAGGGAAAATAAAGGGGAAAGTGCTCATACAATCCACTAGGGAATAAAGCATACCCCTCTATCCCCCGAGCCATCGGAGAAAGTGTTAAGCAGAATGTTAAGCACAATATCTTTGACATGGCTGGGGCCGACAGCTACAATTCTAAATCGTTGGGGATTAGTCTAGTGGTAGGACGACTGACTCTGGATCAGTTAGGCCAGGTTCGAATCCTGGATCCCCAGCCAATTAAGGTAATAAAATTACCTGATATTAGTAGGCAAATGTATGAGTAAAAAGCAACCATGGGATTTCTGGGTTTTGTCATCACTTAGGGATGGTAAACCAGCACATTTGAAGGGTATCTACGTCGGCATCGAGCAGCTAATAAGGGACGGCTATATTGAATCACAGTTACTTAATGCTGAGTTCGAAGGGCGCGAGCGAAAATATACTCATCGTGTCCGAAGCATTATGAACAGCTTGCTAAACCGACGCATGGTAGAACACCGTGGGAAAGGTAGAACAGGCATATACCGTATAACCGACCTCGGCCGACAGCGGTTAGAGGAGATTGAGCCGTAGAGCATCTTCTTAATACCTTTCACCAGCAGAAACAGCAGTCTATAATGCACCGCCAATACAGTTGCTCTTGCCCCAACCCACCCGTGCGCGGGCAACGCATAGGAACTCCCTTATTGATTTACGCTGTTATTAACTTTATTAACTTTTGCTATAATATACATAGATGTTAATAACCTATTTATATTATACTACCTCAATAAATAGTAGCAAATATTTACTACCTTATGGCAAAAAATAAAAGCGTCATATCTGAAAATATAAAGAAATATCGTAAAGAGAAGGGCATTTCGCAGGATAAACTTTCCAAAGTGGCGGATGTTACCTATAACACGCTTATTAAAATTGAATCAGGGGCGACACATAATCCGAGAGTGGAAACATTAAAACAAATCGCCGATGCTTTAGGCGTTGGTATTGATGATTTAATGAAATGAATATGGGAAAACTTAAAGATACTCCAAAAGTTGATAGGCCGCGAGAGAGGTTTTTAGAAAAAGGCCCCGATGCTCTATCTAAAAGCGAGCTTTTGGCTATTCTCATTGGCAGTGGAATTAAAGGGAAAAATGTTAAACAGCTTTCAGAACAAATAATCAGAAAGTTTGGGAATAAATTTTTAGATATAACAGTCGATGATCTTTTAGAAATACCAGGCATAGGTGAGGCAAAAGCTTTACAAATTGTTTCTGCTCTTGAGCTTGGGAGAAGATTTTATCAGGAAAAAACAGACGAGAAAATTCAAAAACAATTCAAAGATGATTGGGACTTTGCAGATGTTCCTTTAAAAGTTAGGCAAGGTGGTGTGCATTTCTTTCATCACTATACTGCTAAGTTTATCCCTCAAATACCAGAAAAATTTATTAGAAAATATTCTAAAGGGGGCGATATTGTATTAGATCCATTTATGGGATGTGGAACCACATTAGTAGTTGCTAAATTATTAGGCAATCATTCTTACGGAGTTGATACTAATCCTCTAGCAATAAAAATTACAAAAGCTAAAACAATGGTTGTTAATGAGAAAATAGTGGAAGAAATTGATGATTTTTTACGATGGATATCTGCAAGAAAAGAAAACGGAAATAAAACTATGTCCTTTTTTAAAAGCGAGGAACAAGACGTTTTTCTATTTAATGGTAGTAAAGGTTGGTTTAGAGACGACGTAGCTGCTAAAATAAAAAATGTCTTAAATCAAACAAGGTTATACAGTGAAAATGTCAGAAATTTTATCGAAATCGGGGTTTCCGACTTATTAAGAGGTATGAGTAACGCCCGAATGGATACAAACATTCCTACTTTGCCATCCGAGCCAATTTATATTGACAAAAAACATTATTATAGAGAAATAAATAATAAAACAAGAGAAATTTTGGTCTATTCAAGGGTATTATCACAGATTTTAAGAATGAAAAGAGCGCTTTTAGAATTTAATAAAGAAACAGACCGTCGTTTAATTTGCCAACCGATACTGGGCGATGCCAGAGAATTAAGCAAGTACATAAAATCGTGCCATCTAGTTATTACATCTCCGCCGTATTGGTCTGCACAAAATTACCAGAAACTTCATTTGCTTTCGTTTAAGTTATTTGGGTTAGAAATTGATGATGATGATGAGATAGGAAGAAATGGTCACGATAAGTATCAAAAGGATATGACTAAAGTCCAAGAAGAAATCGCTAAAATTATTAAAGGTTATTATGGGCTTGTGATAGGTGAGGATACTCGTGATCAAGAACATTTAAAAGTTGTGGAGTCAGCAAAAAAAACCGGTTTCGAACTAGTTGATACATTTATAAGACGATTAAGTAATCAAACAGCATTCTCTAAGCAAATTAAGAATGAATTTATCTATGTTTTCAAAATTTAATTACTATGGGAAAATTCAAATTTTCGTCTAACAAAGAAATTATTAAGAAAATAATCAGTGAGGCTGATAAATTTATCTCTATTGTTAGCTTTCAATTTACGGCAGATTCTTTTATCCGAAATCTTTTATTGGAGAAATCGCGGAAGGTTAATTTATCAATTATAACTTTACCAAGTGATAGTTATAAAGATACAGCAGCGCGAAAGAAAATAGACAATCTCTATAAAGATTTGGAGAAAAACGGAGCTAAAGTTCATCAATGCATTTGGGAAGTTGGCGATTCTTCCCTCACGGCTACTTCACTCAGCGGAGAACAATTGGAGGGGGGAGGCAATAAATGGTATTCGATGCATGGCAAATTTATCGTTACCGATAAAAGTGCTTTAATAATGTCTTCAAATTTTACTGAAGCTGAAGAAATAGAAGTTTATTTAATGATTTCAGGCATCTCTATTATTAAGCAATTTAAAGAAAAATTTGACCAGCTCAAAACTTTATTTATAGAAAACAATAAATATCCCGGGAACATCTTTGATTTAGTAGATAATGAAACAAAAAACTATATAAAAGAGTTATTTGAATCCTCTGGAAGATTAAATATAAAAGCGTATCCGCCAAACTTGGCACCCTCAAAATCTTTTGCTAATGGTTTATATCTAACCCCATTTGATGGGAGAGCTAGAGAATTTCTTAATTCACTTATCGATAGCGCACAAAAATTTTTATACCTCTCCACAGAAAGATTTTTTGATGATGAGATAGTTAAAAAATTAGTAGCCAAGGCAATAAATACGAAGATAAAAATTAGGATTATAACTTGTCCTCCTAACCAAATTCGACAGAACCCCGTGAAAGCAGAACAAATGATTTCTGAACTGTTATCTGCCGGCGTGGAAATTAGGGTTTTTGAAAATATACATGCTAAATGTTGGCTTTCAGACAAATTTTTAGCAATCGGATCTATAAACCTTGGGAAAATGAATTTGGGTTTTAGAAAAACAGGAGATTTCTGGCGAGCTAACACTGAAACAATTTACTTTGACAACGATGAGAAGATTATTAAGGAAGCCAGGGTTGAATTTGATAGTATTTATAAAAAAGGGGTAGAACCCTTGAGATCGATAGCTTCGTCATCTAAATATCTTGCTGATAGCAAAGTATTGTTTAACGTATTTGGCATCAGAAGCGATAAGAGTGCTAGAGAAGCTATGAGTCAAATACAGACCAGTTTTAAAATTAATAGTCGCAAAAATCTTTTACGAGTAGTAGACCTTGCAGCGAAAATTGCTCAAAAATTTAATGTGCGAATAGTAACCAGAAAAGAAGTTTTAATGGCATTAATTTTATTTTATCTTACCGAGAGAAAACATGTTATCGATGAATTATTAGAAAAACTGCAGTCAATTGTTGAGAAGAAGACAGAGGTAGAACAAATTTTAAACTTTTTGATTAAGAATAAATTGATCACTAAACAGGAGGATTTTTATAAGATTAACATTGAGGCAATTCTCTAATTTTATTATGAGTAAATATAATAGTTTAAAATTTTTGAAGGAAACAAGGGCAAGAATTTCGCATAACTGTGATAAGTGTAGGGAAGAAATTAAAAAAGGCGAAATTTATTATTCAGAAAGTATTGGAAGAGTTAACGCTCCCGGTATTAAGCTTAAAAAGTTTTGTAAAAATTGTCATCAAGAGCATGGCGATAAATTATTAGAAATGAATTTTTAGCGGCGGCGCGCCCGCAAAGCGGGCAGAAGTGTAAATTTTCAGAAGTCAGCGTCGGGATTTTCGCGGAAAAAGCTCGGATTTTGTTCAGAACAGACAGCCAGTTTCTATCCAAACTTCTTCAAGGCGGAGAATACTCCCTGTTCTTCATCGGCAATTTCAAAAAGCAATTTCTGAAGAGAACCACTTCTGGTCGGCAAGAACCACAGAGGTTTCGACCTGACGTTCGGGGATTGACCAGTATTTTCTCAACAACCGTTCTTTCTCTTCCCAGGAAACCAACTGAAAACCGTGGTTTTCATAGAAGCGAATTGCCCAGAGGGCATCCGCCCAGGTGCCGACCAACAGCGGGCGAGTCGTCTGCTGACGAAGAGAGGATAGTAATTTCTCCCCTATGCCCTGATTTTGTTTAGCCGTGCGAACATAGGCATGTCTGATGAGGGTCACATCTTGAAGATGTTGAATGCCCATCACGCCAACAAGTTCGCCATCCTGTTCATATCCCCAGAACACAACTCCCTGGTCTATCTCGTGCTGAAGCTCATCTTTAGACATATACGGCTCTTTCCACCGGTCCCCGGGGATGACTCCCCTGTATGCTTCGGCGGCATCATTGATAATGGAGTAGATTGGCTCAACCTCGCTGGCATCGCATTGACGAATCATGACCTTCATGGGTGTCAAAAGCGAATGGCGTGTCGTGTCCTACTTCTTCAGCGCATCCAATGCTTGCTGGAACGTCTCATTGGCAGCCCGTACATATGTCTCCAATGGCACAAGTTCGCGACTCACGATGTTGAGAGTTTCGGTGGACATTTCTCCATCCCTGACGAGCTGGCGACCGGCGTCTTTTGCAGCCTCAAAGACATCATCCAGTGCTATACCCAGCTTCATCATGGGTCTCAATGCCTCTCCGTGAGGACGTAGCAGTGCCCCGGCGAATTCCATGGCGGCATTCTTGCAAAAGGCCTTCACGTGGACCAGCAGCGGGTCGAAGTTGTCCATCTCCCAGAAGCCAGTATTGGACACCAGTACCACTTTGCCATGCTTGTACCCCTCACGCGCCATATGACGACAGTGACCATCTCGTAGTTCGAAAAAGGGCTGCACCAGTGGAATTATTCGGTCCAGCAGGTTCTTCATCGGTCCGGAGATTCCATCTACGTAGACTGGAGTGCCAAACACGTAAATATCAGCCTCACGTAACTTCGGATAGAGCATCTGCATGTCGTCTTTCTGCCAGCATTCGCCTGGCGTCTTGAGCCAGCAGGTAAACCCGCCGTGGCAAGGGTTGATCTTGAGCTTCCTGGTATAGAAGAGCTCAACCTCCGCTCCCACCTCTTTCATTCCTTTAAGGAAGGGATTCAAGATGAGGGCTGTATTGCCGTTGTCCATCCTGGGACTGCAGTTAAACGCTAGCACTTTCATATTCTCCTCCTTGCTCCATCAGTGTCTTTTACCCTTGTATCCTTTCCTGAACCGACTTGCTTGTTAGTTCTCGAATCGCATCGGAGGCAATCCACCTTGCACTTCTCGAATCCACTTTCTGCATCTTCTTGGCAGCTTCAATTGCCTTCTTGTTCAAATTGGGATTGCGCTTCCCAATTTGCCTCAATGCCCAATTAACCGCCTTCTTAACAAAATTTCTGTTGTCCCCAGCTTCCCGTTCTATGATGGGAAGAAATCCCTCAAATAGTTTATCCTCTGCCTTTTTGTCGCTAACCGCTAAGCGAGCCATTAATACAAAACCTGCCCTTTTGATAAACTCCTCCTCATTTGAACTCCATTCAATCGCTTTTTGATATGCAAACCCGGTCTTCTCAAACAGATTCATACAGCACTGGTCACAAATTTCCCAGTAGTCAAACGCCTTCACCCACCTTTCCATCTGTCCTTCGGTTACCATCTTCGGGTCATCAATCATGCTGGCAAGTATTCGAGTTTCACGGATATTCGCTGCCCAGAGTTGCTGCGCAAGCTTATGGTCCGCTCCCACTTCCTTAGCGAGCTTTCTCAGATTTGGGATTGACACGCCATAGGCATCCTCGGGGGTGATGCCGTATTCCACCATACTCTCTACTGCTCCGGGATTGGACAGTAATTTCAGTTTCTCAACAATGTCGTTATTTTGCATCCCTCGAGGCACTCAATCCCCCCTGACTTTAAATATAGAAAATGTTCCCATCGCTTTGGCGACGAGATATCCATCATTTTTAATCTCCGATTCCATAGTAGCAATTTTCTTGCCCCTGTGAACAACTTTCGTATCACAGGTAAGCATGCCTGAAGTCACCGCTGCGAAATAAACAATCCTAATTTCTATAGTAGCACACAGCTCACCTTCGTCCAAATAAGGATAAAGCGCCCTACCCGTCCCGGTATCCACCATTGAATAAATAACACCACCATCTAAACTTTAGCTGGATTCAATAATCTGATTGTATATAAGGTAGATCTATTTAATCGTATAAATTAAGACCTTGCGTGGTCGATATGGCTGATAATATTCTTTATTATTATCGTATTTTCAATAAATGATAATTTTAACACAGAAAACTTGACAGCTAATTGTGTGCAATGCTAACATGAAAACTGAATGATACTAAAGTTGAGGCAAAATGGCATTCCCGATAAATGATAATTTTAACGGGAAAAGGTTCGCAGATAGTCTAATGTAACGCCAAGATTAAAACTGAATGAGACTAACGTTGGGGACAAAATGAGCGAAAACAAACGGGCTCCGGTGCTAACCAGGCAGAATATTTTGAACGCCGCTTCCAGAGGGATGGCCCAGAAAGGATTCGAGGGTTCCAAGTTGAACGAGATAGCGCAAGAGGCAGGCGCCACAGAACCAACTATTTATCTGCATTTTAAGGGAAAGGAGAGTCTACTGTTCTCTGTTGCTGAGGAGCATATGACCAGATACCTCCTTTTCCTTGATGAACACCAGCAGGGGATCAGCGGCGCCGATAACAAATTACGTAAACTTGTCTGGGCCCACCTGCGATACAGCGATATAAACAGAGAATTTATGAGTCTAGTGCTGTTTGACTGTAGAAACAACCGGAATTTTTATAAATCTGGCGCTTACAAGCTGGTTCGAAAGTATGCTGGAATTCTTTCGTCCATTCTTGGTGAAGGTGTCAGGGAGAAACTTTTCAGGTCGGACATGAACGTACCGCTGGTTCGGGACATCATTTTTGGTCTCATGGACTACGAGGCGATCCAATATTTTGCAACCGGAGAAAAGCCCAATGCCGTTTTAGACCTGGAAGATATTATGCAACTTCTCGATCAAATGCTATTACGCAAATACCGAATCGAAAACCAGCCTGCGGATAAAAGGCAGCGTATTCTTCAAGCAGCAGTTCAGGCATTTTCCGAGAAAGGGTATGCTAAGGCGACAATTGCGGAGATCGCCCACAAGGCTGGTGTGGCGGACGGAACAGTTTATGAGTATTTCAAAAACAAGGAGGATGTTCTACTCTCCATTGCGGAAGAACGTTTCAGGGAACACCTGGAACAACTTGAACAGACCTTCAGCGGTAACAACCCCCCAAAAAAGCTGTGGCTTTTCGTGCTGAACCATTTTCAGCAGTATCTGGATGATCCGAATTTTGCCGTAGTCTTTTTAACCATGATTCAGTTTAACCGCCGTTTTTATCAATCACGCGCATACAAGAGCCAGTATAACTACGTGGTCGAACTTGAAAAACTGATACAGGGACTCGTCAATGAAGGAAGTACACCGAATATTAACATCAAGGTTTTCAGAAATATGTTTTTAGGAGCATTTAGCCATATGGCACTCCGCTGGTTTGTGATAGACCATGATCGAAATTTTGACAAGGTGGGAGAAATTAAACAGGTTGCTATGTTTCTTTCAGATGCAGTGTCTGCTGGTAATCGCCAAATTTACGGAAAACTATCATAAATGACTTAAAGGGAAGGAATACGATGGCAGTGACGAAACCCAAAAAGGGTGAACACTTGAACGAAAAGATCAGTATTAAGGCGGTGCGTAACATTCGCAGGGGCCAAGAGATTGAGGAGGGGCGGGAGATCTATCGGGCGGGTGTAAAGGTTTGCCTGGAGAGGAATAGCCTGCTGACCGAGTCCTATAAGATGACCGAAGGTGAGCCGCCCGTGATTCGGCAGGCCAAGGCACTTGAACATATACTCCTTAATATGACCATATATATCCGTGACTGGGAGAAAATAGTAGGAAATTATGCCTCATCGCCGGATGCAGTCTTCTGGCCCATTGAGCAGAATTGGAAGTCGGTGCACAGGCTGCTCCATGGTGAGGGAAAGGCTCTGGTTGATGACGAGGGCAGAAAGAAACTCGACAGGCTTGTCGAGTATTGGGACGGAAAGACAGTAAGTGATATAAGGAAAAGGGCGTTTGCCGGTTCCCCGGATCTTGAAAAATACTGGAAGTATGAAGGTACCATGCTGTGGTCGCAATGGTCGGACCAGGGCGTGCCGAACTATGGCAAAGCAATCACCACCGGCTTTACCGGGATTATCACAGAAGCAGAAGAAAAACTTAAGGAGTTAGGAACAAGCCTTCCTTCTGATTATATTCAGCAGAAAGATTTTCTGGAGGCAGTAATCATTGCCCTGAAAGCATCAATAAAATGGGCCGAAAGATACGCTATTAAGGCAGAGGAGCTGGCAAAAGAAGAGAAGGACAGGGAAAGGAAAAAGGAGCTTGAGGAGATTGCCCGCATCTGCAGAAAAGTCCCTGCAAACCCGGCATCTACCTTCCAGGAAGCTCTCCAGTCCTTCATTTTTGTACACATTATCGGGCATCAGATTGAATTTATCACCCTTGGATGCGGCCTCCGGTTTGATATGACCATGGAACCCTTTTTCCAGAAGGATATTGCCGAAGGTAAAATCACCAGGGAGGAAGCGATTGAGTTGATTAAACATACCCGGATTCACCTTGAGGAACTCGGCCAGATGTACTCCCCGACCACCACACAGGTTTACGGAGGAGTCCAGGTCCTCCAGTCTCTTGTCATCGGCGGTGTTGACTCCGAGGGAAGGGATGTTACCGGTGAGACAAGCTACCTGATCCTCGATTCTGTCCTGGAGCTGCCAACCCTGCAGCCGAGCATTGTGTTAAGAGTTCATGACGGTACTCCTAAAGAACTTATCCTCAAGGCGATCGATGTTATCAAGACGGGTATCGGGTATCCGTCCCTTCAGAATGACAAGGCACTTATTCCTCTGATGATGAAATGGAATTGCCCTCTTGAAGATGCCAGAAATTACAGCATAAGTGGATGTGTTTACCTTGATGTTCCCGGCAAGAATATCCTGCGCCGGAACGCAACCTACTTTTCCTTTCCCAAGTGCCTATGGTGGGCCCTCCACCAGGGAGTCAATCCCAAAAACGGAGAACAGTACGGAGCACGTACCAAGGATCCAGCCAACTTTGAATCGATCGATGATGTGATGGATGCCTACATTGAGCAAGTTAGATTTTTCATGGATAAACAGGTCAAGGTGGAAAATGTCACAAGAGCCATATATGCCGAACGCTATCCGCGTCCCTTCGAATCTGCATTAACCGATGGCTGTATTGAGCGCGGGCAGGATATGAGAAAGTGGCGATATCAGGGACGTGTCGAGAGTTTTTCAATATCCGTGGGGCTGATCAACGTGGCTGATTCGATGGCAGCCATAAAGAAGGTAGTGTTTGGTGAAAAAAGAGTAACCATGAAGCAGTTGATCGAAATCCTGAACAAAAACTGGGAAGGGCATGAGGAGTTGCGCCAGATAATGCTGGCAGCACCCAAGTTTGGCAATGACGATGATTATGTAGACATGCTCGCCTATGACATGCATCACCGGACAGAAAAGGAGGTTGAACAGTTTTCAGATACGTACGGCTCCGATTTTCACCTGGATGGAAGCGCGGTTTCTGCCAGCTATGGCCTCTCCCTTGATACTCCGGCCACACCTGACGGAAGAAAAGACGGAGACGGATTTGCCGACGGGTCCATTTCACCAATGCTCGGAATGGATGCCGACGGGCCGACTGCCGTACTGAAATCCTGCTCGAAGATAGATACACTTCAGACCTATAATCATCTGCTAAACCAGAAGTTTCTTCCCCACTTTCTGGAAGGGGAAAACAGGGAAATTTTTTACAACTATATCAAGTCATGGGCAGCTTTTGGGATTCCTCATATCCAGTTTAACGTGGTGGGCAAGGATATGCTCCTTGATGCCCAGGAGCGCCCTGAAAAGCACCGCAACCTGATTGTAAGGGTTGCTGGGTACAGCGCCTATTTTGTAGATCTTTCCGAGGGGCTCCAGGACCATATAATTGAAAGGACGGAGCAGACCTTTGCGGCATAACCAGTCATTGGGGGATTAACGGCGTGAGTTCAAAAGATTCTGGGGAAAATAACACAGGGTTGATATTTAATATCCAGAGATTCTCCCTTCAGGACGGCCCTGGAATCAGAACGACCGTCTTTATGAAGGGATGTTCCCTCGCCTGCCAGTGGTGCAGCAATCCTGAATCAATAAACGGCAAGCAAGAGATCATGACACATAACGTGAGATGCATCGCATGCGGAAATTGTGCCGAGGCCTGCCCGATTGAGGCAATCGCCTTTACAGACGGACGCAGGGAGATAGACTGGGATAAGTGCAACAACTGCCTCGAGTGTGCCCGGGTATGCCCGGCAAAGGCTATCGAATGTATCGGGCATTACATGACCGTTGAAGAAGTAATGAAAAAGGTAGAGAGTGACCGGACATTTTATGAAAATTCAAACGGTGGAATGACAGTATCGGGTGGTGAACCACTTGTTCAACCGGAATTTGCCAGAGAGCTATTTAAGACATGTCGGGAAAAGCGGATTCACACCACTCTAGATACTACCGGCAACGCACCGTGGCAGAACATAGACAGCCTCCTTGAGTATGTTGACCTCGTGCTTCAGGATATCAAGCATATGGACACAGGGATGCACAAGAAAGGCACGGGTGTCGGAAATGAGCTTATCCTTGAAAATGCTAGAAAGATCGCTAAAACGAAAAGAATATGGATCAGGGTGCCTCTTATTCCAGGGTATAACGATTCGGAAGTAAACATCAGAAGGGTTGCTGAATTCGCATCAGATATAGGCGCGGAAAAGGTGTCGGTGCTGCCATACCACGACCTGGGGTCATCCAAATATCCGGATCTGGGCCGGGTCTACTTGATGCGCGGGACCAAGCCTCCTAACAAGAAGCATGTGGAGAGGGTCAGAAAGATAATAGAATCATACGGGTTGAAGGTTGAAATCGGGAGGTAGAAAATCCAAGAGTTCTTAAAGGAGGATAAAAATGAGTAGAGTACTGACTGAAAAAAGCACTGAGACGTCGCGGCCAGACGTTAGCGACGAGCTTCGAATGCTCAAGGAGAGTGTCTCGGTAAAGTTGTCCAGGAATGTCCGGCAGGGGTATCAGAAAGATGAGAACACACGAGGGATGTACCGAAGTGGAGTAAGACTGAATGTGGAAAGGAACCGCCTTTTGACCGAATCATACAAAGCTACGGAAGGCGAACCGATGGCCCTGCGTCGTGCGAAGGCGCTTTCGCATATCCTAAGGAATATGAGTATCTTTATTGTCCCGAACTCCCGTATTGTTGGCCATTCAGGGTCAACACCAAATGATCTTTATTATCCCATAGAGGTAAACTGGAAATCCCCCTGGCGGGCCCTGAACTCGGATGACGCTCGCGAGATTTTGGATGATGAAGGGCGCGCTGAGATAGAGAAGATCATTGAATACTGGAAAGGTAAGACCCTGAGTGACCTGCGCAAGAATGCCTTTAAGGGAGACCTGGAAAAATACTTCAAGTTTGAAGGAACATTCCTCTGGTCCCACTGGGACGAACTGGGGGTTCCTAACTATGAAAAACTGTTGACAAAAGGGATCAACGGAATAAAGAAGGAAGCCGAAGAAAAACTAAAGAATGTAATAGAAACAGTTCCTGATAACTATCTTGAGCAGTGTGAATTTTTAGATGCTGTTATCATCACCTTGGATGCAACCATCGATTTTGCTCGAAGGTATGCCAGAAAGGCAAAAGAGATGGCCGAAAGTGAAACGAATGAAGCACGGAAAAGGCAGCTTGCGCAGATTGCGGAAGTCTGCCGCCGAGTACCTGCTGAGCCAGCAACTACTTACTACGAAGCTCTGCAGTCCTTCTGGTTTATCAACCTCATCTCCAGACAGATCGAGCTTGTGAGCCTCGGATGCGGCGCCAGGTTTGATATCCTGTTTGGCCCCTACTATCACAAGGATCTTGTCGAGGGCAGGATTACCAGGGAAGAGGCACTTGAGCTGATGGAGCATCTTTTGCTGAAGTTTGAGGAGTCAGGGATGTGGTATTCACCCATGATCACCGGTATTTATGGTGGTGTTCAACAGCTCCAGGGCATCACTCTAGGTGGCCAGGATGCACTCGGTAATGATGTCACAAATGAAGTGACTTATATCGTGCTTGAGGCTGCCAGGAAGCTTCACATCCTTCAGCCGACCATCGCTCTAAGAGTACACAAGAATACTCCCAAGGAACTTCTTTCGGCAGCCACGGATGTCATAAGAACCGGAGTCGGGTATCCCTCTCTTTTTAATGACGAGGTAATGATACCTCTCCTGCGTGAATGGAAGGTCGTTGAACAGGACATTTATAATTACTCCGTCAGCGGATGCGTTTATCTTGACATCCCTGGTAAAAACCTGGTTCGCAGGGCATCAGGCTATTTTGTGCTCCCCAAATGTCTCTGGTGGGCCCTGCACCAGGGCGTTAATCCACAGACAGGCGAGCAATACGGTGCCCCAACGCCTGACCCTGAAACCTTTACCTGCATCGAGGATGTTATTGAAGCATATCTCGAGCAGGTCAGATTCTTCTTCGGCAAGATGGTAAAGCTGGAGAACACCTGTCGCAGATTGTATCAGAGATATGCGCCCAGGCCTTTCCTGTCTGCCTTTCTGGATGGCTGCATAGAGCGTGGTCAGGATACAAGAAGATGGGTCTATCCCTCAAACCTGAACTCATTTAACATCATCGTCGGTCCGACCAATGTGGCCGATTCTCTGGCTGCGATAAAGAAGCTGGTTTTCGATAACAAGGAATTGACCATGAGGGAGTTCATCGACATCCTGGACAAGAACTGGGAAGACCATGAAGATCTTCGCCAGAGAGTCATAACCCAGCTCCCCAAATGGGGAAATGATGACGACTATGTTGACCTTCTTGCCAAGGAGGTTCACGAACGTTCAGAAGCTGTCTGGGGGGAGTTTACCGATGAGCACGGCACTAAATGGAGAGGTGACGGAAGCGGCGTATCTGCCACATATGGACTTGGACCCGGAACACCTGCCACACCTGACGGTAGAAAAGACGGCGAGCCTTTTGCCGATGCCACTTCGTCGCCAATGCTTGGCAGAGATACAAATGGTCCTACCGCTGTTCTGGCATCATGCGCTAAAATCAAACCCCTTAATCAGCTCTTGAATCAGAAGTTCCTTCCCCAGTTTATGGATGACGAGCATAAAGACCAGTTTATCAGCTACCTCAGGTCCTGGTGCGATATGGGGATCCCTCATGTCCAGTTTAATGTGGTGGACAATGCAACCTTGAAGGATGCCCAGAAACATCCCGAAAAGTACACCAACCTGATTGTAAGAGTCGCGGGTTACAGTACCTACTTTATCGACCTCAGCAAAGGCCTGCAGGACCATATTATCGCAAGAACGGAACAGCAGTTTTAACGATTAAATAAAGGAGGATAAAAATGAGTAGAGTACTGACTGAAAAAAGCACTGAGACACCGTGGCCGGAGCTTAGTGACGAGCTCCGAATGCTCAGGCAGAATGTCTCTATCAAGGTGTCCAGGAATGTGCGGCAGGGGTATCAGAAAGATGAGCACAAACGGGGGATGTACCGGACAAGCATCAGGCTGAATATTGTGAGGAATCGCCTTTTGACCGAATCATACAAGGCTACGGAAGGCGAACCGGAGGTACTGCGACGGGCAAAGGCCCTGGCGCACATCCTGAGAAATCTGCCTGTTTATATTATGCCCCACGAGCGTATTGTCGGCCATTCAGGGGCAACCCCGGACGAGCTTTACTATCCCATAGAGGTGAACTGGAAATCTGCCTGGCGGGCCATGAACTCGGATGACGCTCGCGAGATTTTGGATGATGCAGGGCACGCCGAGATGGAGAAGATCGTTGAATACTGGAAAGGCAAGACCCTGAGTGACCTGCGCAAGAATGCCTTTAAGGGTGACCTGGAAAAATACTTCAAGTTTGAAGGAACTTTTCTCTGGTCCCACTGGGACGAAGGTGCCGTGCCGAATTTTGAAAAACTGTTTGAAATAGGCTTGAAAGGTTTCAGAAAAGAGGCAGAGGAAAAACTTCAGGAAGTGATTGACACCATCCCTGATAATTACCTTGAGCAGCATAATTTCCTGCAGGGCGTTTTGATTACTCTGGATGCAGCAGTGGATTTTGCCCGAAGATATGCGGAAAAGGCAAGAGAAGACGCTGCAAAGGAGAATGATCCAAAAAGGAAGAAAGAGCTTGAGGAGATCGCCAGAATTTGTGACCGGGTGCCTGAAAATCCGCCAGAAACCCTGCACGAAGCCCTTCAGT